>Ga0209606_1000710_pt1 | contig 47214 bp, 31 predicted proteins | sample AD_UKC057_MetaG_FD_184412 | JGI IMG/M metagenome (GOLD analysis project Ga0209606, IMG submission 184412) | Active sludge microbial communities of municipal wastewater-treating anaerobic digesters from USA - AD_UKC057_MetaG (SPAdes) (version 2) | ecosystem: Engineered > Bioreactor > Anaerobic >... | reverse complement strand
GTTGAATATATTCTCGAGCCACCCCCTCCAGTATCTGCTTCACGAAAAATGGAAAGAACCTTTTCCACCGCCCGCTTTTACGCAACTATCTCTGGAGGTCGCTTGATTGAACAGCATTGATTTGCAAAGAAGCTTTTAACATGGTGTTGGAGTATGCTTTTAATAGTTATCGTGTTAACATATGATGATAGGTAATTAAAATATTAACATGGCCATATCGGTAGTGAATGAGTTATCGTATATGCGGGAGGGGAATGAAAACGCCGATACGAACAATTATTGTTGTCTCCGTTATTATCCTACTAGCCCCCAAATGCTCCTTCTCAGCATTGTACACGATAAACACAGACAGAGCGGCATACTGGAATGACCGATTCTGGTTTTCTGAACGGATGCCTAAGAAGTGTGAGGGTTTGTTGTGCGAAAGGGGCCACAAGATTTACAGTTATGATATTAACTCAAAGGAACCTCCCCGACTTGAGTTTCAGATCAAACTTCCCGTTAGAAGCTTCTGGATGGTCGGCGATACTGACAGATTATGGCTAATTTCCGATGAAACCACGGGTTATTTCAACGGGGAAAAATATCTGCAAGTTGAAACGGATGAAATGCCTGCTGATTTTACCAGACCGTTTATATTTCATGGATTCCCGACTGTAATTGAACATAAGAGCAAAGACTGTATCTTGAAATCTTTCAGTGAAGATGCTTGGCAGGAATTGAGTTCCTTCAAACTCGTTCACGATAATGATGATGATGCGGATGAGTTTCTCGAAACTATCGTGATAGGTGATGATTTACATTTATTCCTGAGCAATAAGGGGGGTATATATCATCACATAGGAATACCAGACGAGGAACATGCCGAATGTAAAAAGTGGGAACCTGTCACAGATTATAGCGGATATTGGGTAACTGCTGACATTGGCGGCAAACCTAGCGTTTTTTATAGTGTTGGGAGTTTCTTATGGGGTGGGATAGAAGGTTTTGTTTTAACAGAGAATGGATGGGAGAATATTTATAGAAGCGCCAACTCGATATTCGCAGGAGAGAGAAGTTTTGGGGTTTTCCCAATAGTGGGAAATAAATTTTTAGTGTTTCATGAGACTATGTATAGGGCTAAGGGCATTGTAGTTGATGGCGACAAAGTTGTATCATCCTTCAGAATCGGAGAGGTTTCGGTGCTGGGGGCAATGCTGTTCTTCGAACTGCTGCTCATTTTCATACTCATCGGCGGACTTGTCGTGATAATGTTGAATCCATTCTGGGCTTACAGGTATGCCATCACGCAGTATTCGGAAGCAAGGGAGTATCCTATAGCCGAAGTAAATGTCCACGATATAATGTCACGCGATTACTCCAAGACCAAATCCTATGTAATAAAGCCTCGTCCGGAACACAAAGCCTTAACAATACGCCCGAAATTTTCGCAGCGATTAACTCCGGGTGGCGGGATGAAGGCCATTTCACTATCAATCATGTATTTTGAGGAGTCAGCAGGCAAGGTAAAAATCAAACTTGTTTCAAAGCTCCCTAATTTTCTTCTGTTGATATTTTTGAGTCTTTTTCTTGTGTTTATACCGCTTCTATCAAATACATATGGCATAGATTCAAAGGGCAACATGCTTGTTTATATCACACTTATGATGTTCTTCGTTGTAGTTCCAGTAGCATTATTATTTCAGGTCAGAATGGGGAAAAAACAATTCAAAGAGTTTTTTGATCTTATCCTTGTATATTTTGGAGTCGAAGAAAAAAAAGAAATCGAAAAATTATTATAAGCGGCTGCTTTCAAAACCAGTATGTGTGCCTTCGGCTGTTCCTGAATCCCAGTTAGACCAGCATCAGGTCAAACATCTCTTCACCCCAAAACAGGAGACTACAGCAGAGCTAATAATAACACGAGCGCAAGAAGATTCGCCACTATTCTTTTGAGCATTGTATTTAAATCAATTCATTTGCATCCACAGCCTCTTCAATTCCAAGTGATACTAAAAACAGGTGGAAGAACTGAGAGCACTTGTTTTTAGATGTTGAACTCCAAGCCCATATCGCGAACGGAAGGAAAATACATATCAACAGAATCATCAAAACAAACAGGATAACCATAGTCAACGGCATCTTTACTGTCATTGTAACTTTTACAACTCTACCCGCTTCCTCAAACTCGATAATCGCCGGGATTAGCGGAGTGAATCCAAAGTTTGCCGAACTCTGGAAGAAACTATGCCGGACTGATATTGCGTTCTTCTCAGGCCACTTTTTCACATTAAGGCCTTTGATCTTCTTAAACTCTGCGTTCATTATTGCCGCAACGTCAACCTTCTCTCTCGGATATTCTTTTGTTTCGTGGAAGCGGGTGAGCGCAAATCTGGATAATTTAAATGGGTTCCTGAAAAACCTGACGAAGAAAAATATCAAAAGAACAACGGGTACTATCAGTATAGCATAGGCAATTATTTTAATCGACAGATTATACAGAGTAAGTTTAGAACCCAGCATAGTTCTTGAAATTTCTTCACCATTTTGAAATGTTATTGCTTCCAGCCAGCCTTTTTCTGAATCATGCAACAGCAGGAAATCATCATTCTGTCCTGTCGGATAGACTCCGTAACAGTTGGTGGCATATATGCTTGCTTTGGGCTTGAAAAAACGTTTCCACTTGTTCTCTACCAGTTTGAACCCCTCTATGTGAGCCAACAGACCACCCACAGGATAAAATATAGTCACTTGATCTTTGAATATGACACTGGCCCAGTATCCGCCACAGCAATATCCGCCCATTCTGGCCAGCAATTCCCACTGCGTTACATCCTCGTATTCTCCTGTTGGGATACCTTCAAAATGATATATTAAGCCGTCCTTATTCTGTAGAAACAAGTGCAATATATCTTGGTCAGCGATGACTTCCATATACCACCAGATATGTTTATCCGGGCGATTATGTTTAACCGTGAATGACTCGCCTTTAGTCCATTCATTTTCTCCAAGTGTATACAAAGTAAGTGAATAGCCATCGTTATCCACAACTGCTGGCCTGCCATTATACAGAAAAGGCTTTGTAATATCCGTCAACTTATTCTTCATATCAACAAATGTGAGTTGACCATCTTTATAGTAGCCCACCGATTCTGCCGAAATTACCCAAAGCCTGTCTTCACCGTCGAAAAGCCAGAAAAGCTCCAGTGGAATAGACACACCTGCCTCTACCCTAGGTTTCTCTTCACTACCCGGCTCAACGCTATATAGCATCCATGTAACGCTCTTTTCAGGCTCGCCACCATCATGGGAACGCACTCCAAACCATACGCGCCCGTTCCAGAAGGAACCTTTGTCCTCCCATACATCCCTCTCCTTTAGCGCGTAGCATGAGGTGGAGAACAGCAAAATAAGAAGCATCCACAACGATATTTGTCTTACTCGTCTCATGCCTATCCTCCTTGCGTTTACAGAAAGCTTCGAAGCAACAATATGATTGACTTAAGAGATTGTATCATATTGCCATTGAGATTTAGATAAGACTTTAGGTTTTATTTTTTAGGCGCAGTGACTGAAGGATTATATGGAATTGGGTGAATGAATCGGATTTATAATAGGAAAGGCAATGTGGTCATGGTTCTAATGGGAACATATCGATATGTCCAACTGCATATTCCATTTGTTTTCGCAGAAATCATCCACTCTCACCTACTGCCGATTTCCATTAAAAACGTTTGAGCATAAACGCTGGATGAGCCGAGGCGAGAGGCGCGCGCGAGTCGTTGCCGCGACGCGTGTTGTTGGCCGGGGTGTTTTTCATTAGCGCTAATGGGAATGCGAGATGTGCTTCTATCTCTGATGATGAATTCCCTCTTGCTCGAGAATGACGGCGCGAGAAGCTGTTCCGCTACCGGCATTATTTAACCCGAATCCTAATGACGGATTCGGGTTCAACCCGGATTTGGCGACAGAACCGACGAACCGGGGCGATTTTCCGGTTTTTTCTCGCGAAAAAACCGGATTAGCCGTCAGTCGATTATGGCGATATTCATATTTTGCAATAGCACGCCCTGAGCGCGGAGCAGCGAGACTCTTGCCTTGAGAAGGTCTGCGGCGGCGGAAACGGAATCGACTTCCGCGCGCAGATGGTCTCTCTGCGCCTGTTGAAGCGCGATGGCGGTTGATTTGCCGATTCTGAACTTTTCGGTTTCCGCGCGAAGCTTCTCTTTCTGGAGTTCCAACGCGGCCTCTGAAGCCGCGAGCTGGCCGCGCGCGCGTTCGACTTCGAGCCGCGCGTTGACCGCCTCCTCCCGCGCCAGCAGTTCCATGTTTTCCAGCGAAGCGCGCGTTTGTTCGAGAGAAAGCTCCGCCGCGGCGAACCTCGCTTTGTCCGCCGCCCGCCCTAGCGTCGCGCTGTAGCTAATCCCCGCGCGAGCGTCGTACGCGTCGCTCAGCATCCCGCCGAAGGCGTCGCCAAACGAATCCGAATATCCCGTTCCTCCGAGAGTCACGAAGAAAGACAGGTAAGGCAGCAGTCCATTTTTAGTTTTGACGACTTCAATGTCGCCCCGCTCGACGGCTAGCCGCGCCCTCAACAGGTCCGGCCTGTTCTTAATTGCGTTGTCCGCCACCATAGAGATATCCGGCGCGGCATCCGTCGGCGACACAAGCTCGTCCGAGGCTAACAGTCCGGTTTCGGACGCCGGGTCTGCGTTCATCAGGCGAAGCATCTTCACGCGGAGAGTTTCGAGCCGGCTCCGCGCGTTGACCAGCGCCTGTTCGCGCAGGGCCGTTTCCGCTCGCGCGGCCACTGTCTCTATCTCCGCCAGACTCCCCAGATCAACCATCGTCTCGGTCTCGGCTAGCTGCTGTTCAGCCAATGCCAGAGAATCTTCGTAAATCTTAATCTCGCGCTGCGCCAGCGCCATGTCCCAGTACGCGTTTGAAACCTGTTCGACAAGCGACTCGACGAACGCCCTCAGTTCAAGCCGCGACGATTCCGTATTGAGCGCCGCCTGCCTTACTCCGGCGAGGTTGACGTCCGACCCCGCTCCCTGCAGCAGCGGAGCGGACAATGAAACGCCTATCCTCGCCGAGTTCCCCGGCGACGCGTCGTCCGATGAAAGCCCGATTGTGACCTCTCCGCCGCCGCGCAGTTTCTGCGACAGTTCGACCGACTCCGAAGAGCGGTTGTCGATGGAGCCGGACGCGGATTTGTTTCTGGAGCCGCCGGCCTCGGCGGATATGGCCGGATCAAACGCCGCTTTTTCAATCGTTTCTTTAGTCAGAGATATCTTCGGGTCGAACATCTGAACGGCGAGCGACTTGTTGTTTTTGAGCGAGAGCGAGAGCGCGTCGTCGAAAGAGATGTTTTGCGGTATAGCCTCTTCGCAAACGGCTGGCGCGGCGAAAGCCATCGTCAACAGAGCGAGAACGGCAAAGGCGTGTTTTAACATGGAGGACTCCTTATTCATAGTAGAGACAATCGATGGGGTCTAGCCGGGCGGCGCGCGCGGCGGGATAGTAACCGAAGAAAACTCCAACCGCCGCCGAGAACGCGAGCGCGAGCGCAACGCTGCCGGGCGAAACCGATGTGGAAAACGTCGAGGCGCTGCTGATTATTTCCGACGTCGCAATTCCGGCTGCCGCGCCCAGCGCCCCGCCCACCCCGCTCATTATCAACGACTCGATGAGGAACTGCTTCAGTATGTCCCGGTCTCTGGCTCCGATGGCTTTTCTTATTCCGATTTCTTTCGTCCGCTCGGTCACAGTCACGAGCATGATATTCATTATTCCGATGCCGCCGACGAGCAGCGAGATCGCAGCTATGCCGCCCAGCAACATGGTGAACGTGTCGGTCACCTCGGTGGCGGTCTGGATGATGTCGGCCTGATTAAACACGCGGAAGTCGTCGTTCTCCGGATCTGATATCTTGTGCCGGGAGCGAAGCAGGGTGGCGATGTCCGTCTCAACCTCGGTCAGGTCGGCGCCGTCCACGGCCCGGACGTCTATGTTCGACAGGTAGTCCATCCCGAACAATATGCGCATCGCCACGGAGTACGGGACCAGAGCCGAATCGTCTTGGCTGAACCTGCCCGCGCCGCCTTTTTCCTTCATTATTCCGACCACCTCGAAACTGATGCCCCGTATCTGTATCCTCTCGCCCAGTTGCTTGCCTGATATTCCGAGTTCGGACGCGGTCTCCGAGCCCAGCACGACCACTCTTGCCATGCTTTCTTCTTCGGACTCGCGGAAAAACCTGCCGTGCTCGACCTCGAAGTTGCCTATGTACGGATACGTTACCGCGCAACCGATGACGCTCGCGCGGGTGTTTTTGTTGAAGTATTTCAACTGCGCGTTGCTCGACGCGACAGGCGATACTGCGTCTATGGAATCAACCCGCTCGACAATGGCCTCCGCGTCTTCGAGGGTTAGATTCTGGCGGCTCGAACCTGTGGACACCCCGCGTTCGGCGGACTGCATGGGCCGTATCGACAGCAGGTTCGTGCCCATCATCGATATGCGGTTCATGATGTCTTTCTGCGCTCCGGCGCCGATTGACAACATGGCTATCACCGAGCCTACTCCTATTATTATGCCAAGCATCGCCAGAAACGAGCGAAGCTTGTTGGCCACTAGGCTCTTGAGAGCGACTTTTATTATTGTGAGAAACAGCATCGGCGGCTTCCCTCCTCCGGGCCGTCAGGAGACGACCCTGCCGTCCTTCATCCGTATCGAGCGCCCGCACCTCGCCGCGATGTCAGCGTCGTGCGTGACTATCACTATCGTGCGTCCCTGCGCGTTCAGCGATTCGAGCAGGGACATTATCTCTTCTCCCGTTTTGCTGTCGAGGTTGCCGGTGGGTTCGTCGGCAAGTATCAGGGCGGGGTCGTTGACCAGCGCCCGCGCCACCGCAACCCGCTGCCTCTCTCCGCCGGACATCTTTCCCGGCTCGTGCCGCATCCTTCCGGCAAGCCCCACAATCTCCAGCGCCCTCTCGGCGACTCCCCTCGCGTCCTTCTTCCCGGCGTACTGCATCGGCAGTTCCACGTTCTCCAGCGCGCTCATCCTCGGCAACAGGTTGAACGACTGGAAGATAAACCCGATATACCGGTTTCGAATCCCCGCCAGTCTGTCTTTCGGCAGCCGGGAGACGTTCTCGCCGTTGAGAAAATATTCGCCCGAATCGGGCCTGTCGAGGCATCCGAGCATGTTCATGAGAGTGGATTTGCCGCTTCCGGACGCGCCCACGACCGCTGTCATCTCGCCCTCGGCGATGCTCACGCTCACTCCGTCCAGCGCGCGGATTTCGCTCTCGCCCATCGTGTATTTCTTTACTAGATTTTCCGTTGTTATCAGCATCTGGGATTCCCCCGCTCAGCGCCTCATCATCGGGCCGCCCATCGGCGGCATTCCTCCGCTCCGGCCTCCCCACTTGTTCGACGAAGCCGCCGCTTTGACCGCCAACTTTTCTCCCTCTTCCAGCCCGGACGCGATTTCAGTGTTGGTCCCGTCGGAGATGCCGATTGTCACCTCTCGCTCGGCTCCCTCCGCCGGCTCCTCGCCTTCCGCCGCAAGAGTCACGAAGAACTTGCCGTCCTTTCTCCACACCGCGTCCGAGGGAGCGAGAACCACGTCTTTGCTTCCGTCGATTATTATCTTCACATGCGCCGTCATCTGCGGTTTGAGCAGGCCTGACAGCGCGCTTTGAGCCGTCGCGCCTTTTTCGGAGGCAGCCTTTCCCGCGTCCTTCTTCGCGACGCGACCGCCGTCCTCCGCTTGAGGCGCGTCCCGCCTCATCGCAGCCGGATCGAAACCGCCGCCCTCTCCCCTCGGCCTCATCTCGCCGCCGGGGAATCCGGGACCGCCGGGAGGCGGGGGCCGGAAACCGCCTTCTTCCCTCTCCGCGCCGCCGCGCCCTTCAGCGCCGTCTCTCTTCTTTTTGCCTTCAGGCGACTTAATGGAATCAGCCGCTTCGCCGGGCGCCGCATTCTCCGCGCGCGACGCCTTGTCAGCCTCCGGAACCGTCTTGCCCGCCGCGACGGAATCCCTCCGGCCACCCGAACGACCCCTCGCCGCGCTCATGCCTCCATCTTCCGTCACTTCAATCTTCACCTCGAACGTCACCACGCTCGACACCATTTCGCCCCGCGGCGATATCCTGTCCACCCTGCCCTTGAAAACCCTGCCCGAATATGCGTCAACCGTTATCTCGGCTTCCTGCCCGATTCGCACCTGCCCTATATCGCTCTCGTCCACCGCCGCCAGCACATACAGCCGCGACAGGTCTGACACCTGCATTATCGACGTGCCTCCGCCGACATTCGTGGTTCCGGACGAGATAATCTGTCCGGTCTGCACGTAACGGGCGGTGACGACGCCGTCCATGGGGGCGTACACCCGCGTGTCCTCAAGTCCCTGCATCGCTATGTCGAGATTGATTTCCGAGGATTTAACGTCCGCCTCTGCTCGTTTGAGGTTCTGTCGGCTGACTTCCAGCGCGGCTTCCTCCACATCGAGGTCTTTGAATGTCAGATGAGCGCGTTCGAGGTCGGCGCGCGCCTGCGCCGCGCTCGTTTTCGCCGTTTCATGCTCCTCCCGGCTCGCGAGTTTGTTCTGATAAAGTTGAGCGACCCGCTCCGCTTTCGCGGCGCGCTCTTCGGCGGCGGATTTCGCGGCCTCAAGCGTAACTTCCGCCCGGCTCCGCGAATTCTCCAGATTCCTTTCGGCCATCCTCAGGTTCTGCCTCGCGGTGTCCCGGCTCGCTCGAGACGAATCCAGAGCAACCCGCGCTTTCTCCACTTTCCTCTCTTCCTCGCTCGGATCCAGCTCAGCGATAAGGTCTCCCTTCTTCACCACGTCGCTGGCGTCAAACGGCAGCGAGATTATCTCCCCGCTCGCCTTGCACTTAATCTCGACATCAAAATTGGAAACCACCGAGCCGCTCGCCTCCACCATCTGCGTGACGTCTCCGCGCGACGCTTCCACTATCCTTATCTTTGCTTCTTCGATCGCGGGTTTTTTGAGTTTCGACTTCAGGAACAATCCGCCCCCGACGACGACTATAGCCGCCAGCAGAATGACAATCGTTTTTTTCATAGTCTCCCCCGAACCGGCGCTCTTCTGCGTCCGGGCGGCCGCGCCGCCCTTCCGTCGCCCAATCTCTTTGACATCCGGTTATTATATATCGTTAAAAAATAATAAAAAAACATTAAGCGCCCATCGGCAACTGAAACACGAGGGTTTAGCATTGTTTGAACAGAGGAAGTATCCGCCCGTCGGCGGTGGTCATCGAGACATCGAACAGCGCGGCGACCGAAGGCGCGGCGTCTATAATCGAGCACATGCCGCGTATCATCCCGGATTCCACTCCGGGGCCTGAGAAAAGCAACGGCACGAGCGAGTCTTCCGCGCACAGGCCGCCGCCCCCGCGCGCGCCGTTTTCCACTTCGAAACAGAAACCCCTCTCCCTGTCAGCGAGCAACACCACATCCGGGCTGTGCTTGCAGAAAAAGCCCTTCAGTCTCTTACTCGCTCCGGGATACTTGATATCGTTTTCGCTCCGCGAAAAGAAGTCTTCCGGAGACTCCGCTAGAACGCCGTCATAAACCACGTACTCGCCCATCTCGACGTTTTTAACCAGAGCCAAATCCAGCCATCCGGGAACAGAGCCGCCCGCGCCGCTCGCCGACGCCCCGAAAAAAGCGTCCGCCGCCGACATCAAATCTTCCTCGAAAAGCGGCGGACTGTGCCATTTCCCAGTCGCCCTGTTCCTTAAGTGCAGATGATACGAGCCTGAATGTATGAACGCCACCGCCGAACGCCTCTTCGGGTTGTCCGACTCGGCTGGGTTGTATATCGAATACCCGGCGGAGGAAAGGATTTTCCGCATCGCCGCGCGGGACACCACGCGTTCAGGCGGAGCTGGAGCGTGCCTGCCGCCGCGCGCCGCGCACAACGCGAAATGGAACTCCTCGAGAGGATGCCTCCGGGCGAGCGCGTCGAGCGTCCTCCCGAAACACGCGTCCAGAACGCCGGAAATATACTCGCGCTCCTCGTCCTCCGCCGCGCCGGCGCTCCTCGGAAATGCGCCCGCGAAATTCACCTGAATCATCCTGTGCAACCGCCTAGTGTCGGCTATGAACTTCGCTGCCTTGCGCGCCGCCGCTCGGTCAAACGCCGCCCGGCCTCCCCTCCCCCCCGCCGACGCCAACGCTATCTCCAGCGCGCTCGCCGTTATGTGCTCGTCCGCCCCGCGGCCCACCGGCGTCCATACCGCCGCCGACCTCGCCGCGCGCGTTTTCAACGCCTCGAATATCGTCGCCGTTCCGCCGCTTATGTCCTTGTCCAGCGCCGGCCCGTCCCCCGTTTTCGGCAGCGCCGGAAGCCCAAACCGCCCCGCCGCGCCGCGCCACGGCTCCGTCATCGCGTATTCCCTGTGCGCCGGCATCTTCCCGTGCCTGTCGAACCGCCCGCCTCCCGTTATCAGGTTCCTTCCGGGCATAGCTCCCGTCGCCAGCGCAGCGTGACAAGACGCCGCCACGGACGGAAAAACCGTCGCCGCCCGTTCCGCCCTGACCGCCCTGCCGAATATCCTTTCTATGTTCGGCAGCCTTCCGCCGTCAAGCAACTCATAGAACGCGCCCGGACGCATCGCTCCTATTGTGAACAACGCCGCACGGGTTTCCACTCTCATGTGTTTCCTCTCCGCGTTCGCTAATTCTATAATATTTCCTCGCCCGTGTTCAGCCCCCGCCGGAAACATTTCATCCACCCGCGTCGCGGAGATAAAATGAGACACGAAAAAGAAGGAGGGAAGAGAAAATCAATGAATAGAATATTGGTGTCAAAAACGAAAAACGCGGCGGCCCCAAGCTCGTTTGGGGGGCGAGAAGCAGTTCGCCGCTATGAAAGTCGCCTTAGTTCGTCGGTTCTATCGCCGAAGCCGGGATAATTCGGAGCGCGTATATCCTTGAAAACCCTTTCCCAATATCTTTTGCCATGATACGCGCCGAAGGCGGAGGCGCAGCCCCGTCTTCGGCGCTAGCATGAAAAGTTTTGAAAGGGATTTTAAGGGAAAACTTTTTCAAAAGTTTTCCCTTAACAGCATTAAAGAGCCACCCCGTCTGTTATCGCTTGACGTTTTTCGCCATCGCCTGATAGCCCAAGTGGGCGATGAGGTTGTCGAGCAGGACGAGGGCGGTATAGTTTTCCGCGATAGGCCATATTCTGCCGACGATGGTGGGGTCGCGGCGCGTGATGGCGGCAAGCTCGGTAGTTTCGAGCGTGTATTTATCGATAGTGGTCTGGCGTTTGTCGATGGTGGGAGTAGGTTTTACGGCGAGGCGCGCGACGATGGGCTGTCCCGTGGCCAGCCCGCCGGTGATGCCGCCCGCGTTGTTGCTCTCGAAAACCACCTTGCCGTTTTCCGAGCGCATCTGGTCGTTGCTCTCGAACCCCGTCATATTTTTGACGGCGAACCCGGCGCCGATTTCGACGCCTTTGACGGCTCCTATGCCGAGCATACGGCCAAGTTCTGCGTCCAGCTTTTTGAACACCGGCTCGCCGAGTCCGGCGGGAACTCCGAGCGCGACCACTTCCACCACTCCGCCGGACGAGTCTCCGGTCGCGGTTATCCTGTTTGCGGCGGCGAGCATCTCTTCTGCGGCTTCGAAATCCGGGCAGTTGAGAACGTGGTGCACGCCGTATTTTTCGAGTATTTCTTGCGCGTCGTACGCCGGGGCTTTGGCGCGTATCTCGTCTATCTCGTTTTCGATCTGGGCGAACACGCTCATTTTTTCAAGGAAGCGCATCTCCATCGTGACGCGTTTTTTGACGTATATTTCCTGATAGAAGGGGTCGTAGTCGCGGCGCATCCTTTTATACTCGTCGGAGAGCGCGAGCGCTTTTTCGTGGGGCACATCCGGGCTTTTAACGCCCGCAAGCTCTTTTATGACGGAGAACACAAATATGCCGTTGTCGCGGAGTATCTTTTTGGCGACATATCCGGCGGCCACTATGGTGGAGGTGTACCTGCCGCTGAAGATTCCCGCGCCGACGGCGTCGTCGTTAGGGCCGTATTTGACGAAGGACGCGTAAGACGCGTGGCCGGGACGCGGCGTGCGGTTGGTGTCCTGATACTGTTTGACGTGGATGAAGTGGCGGTCGAGGTTGGGTATGAGTATGGATATCGGAGTGCCGTTGGTGAGATTTCGGTTGGACGCGCCCTCGATGGTTTCGTCCGGGTTAACGCCGGTGAAGATAACGGGCAGGTCCGGCTCTTTGCGTGGAGAAGAAAGCTCGTCCGCGCCGGGTTTTCTCAATAGGAGGTCGGCATAGATTTCCTGTTCGGAGAGCGACATGCCCGGAGGCGCGCCCTGAATTGTCGCGGTCAGTCCCTCCTGATACGAGCCTCCCGACACCGTTACCTGAAATAGGTTTCCTAAATGACAACCGAACATGATCGTTCTCCCGAAAAGATATTGAGGCCGGAAAGGAATTCGGAGGGCGCGCTTCGCGCGGCTTTGAAATGCCCGCGAGAATGGCGCCGGATTCGGCGTCGCCCGGCCTTGCGTCCCGAATTTCCGCCGCCGCCCGAATTGCTTCGCGCCGCGCGCGTCGATGACTTCAGATTATAGCATGTTTCATCCTATCGACAAATACGCGCGTTAAGAGTAAATTGACTTAAAAGCCTGCCGCGCGCAAGTCGGAATCCGCCGCTAGATGCCAGCTTCGGCGGTTTGTCGCGGGGGTCTCTCAGGCGGGCGAAAACGCGGGGGATGTTCTCATGAGACGCGAAAACTCGGACATCTTCGAGACGAAGAGCGGAGGCGGCGGCCTAGCGTTGTTCGGCTCAGTGTTCCTCGCCGCAGGCATTTTTATAATGTCCACCGCCTTCGGAACCAACAATGAAGCTCCGTGGTATTTCGTGCTTCCTTTCGGTTTGATTTTCGCGACAGTCGGGGCAGGGCTGGCGCTCGGCCGGACAGGCGTGAGGATAGACAGGCTCCGCCGCTCCATCGTCAAGTGGCAGGGGCTGATTGTCCCCATGAGAAGCCAGAAACTTTCTCTGGACGCGTTCCGGAAAGTGACGCTTACGCATGAATCGAGAGGAGACAGCGATTCGAGGACTGTGGTGTATCCGGTAAGGCTGAAGGGGGAGGGAAAAACAGCGGATGTGGAAATCGCCTCGCCGCAGTCATACGAGCGCGCGAGAGCGAAAGCGGAGGAACTGGCGAAGTTCACCCGCTTCCCGCTGGAAGACTCCACGAGCGGGACAGTCGTGACCCGCGCGGCGGACGCTCTGGACCTTTCCATAAGGGAAATCGCAGGTCGCGAAGGCGAAGACATACAGGTCCCGCCCGCGCCGCAGGAGATGAAGAGTTCGGCGTCCTTCGGACCGGGCGGTTCCGTCTCTGTGGAGATTCCCGCCCGAAGAGCGGGCCGCGCGTCTCTTCTCATAGCGCTCCCTCCGCTGGCTTTCAGCGCGTTTGTTTTTTTTAGCTTCTTTTTGTCTTTCCTTAGAGACACGTCGGATGGAATGCCTGCCACGGCGCGTCTGGGGATAGCGGCGTTTATATTCGTCATATTCGTGGCGCTCCCGCCGCTGGCAGCTTTGGCGGCGATCCTCTCCGGAGCGAAAAAAAACGTTCGCGTAACGGCGTCCGCGACGGGTCTTGTCGTAGAGACATCCGGGCTGTTCTCGAAAACAAAGATATCTCTAAACGCAAGCGAGATCGAGGAGTTCGAGCTTGCGGGAGCGGCGAGGGAAGGAAGTCCAAGTTCAATGGAAGAGGCGATCAATCTTGCCGCTTCGGAAAGCTCATACGCGGCAAGATTCGGGCGAGGCATCCGTCCCGGCGCGCGTCGCATCGGAAACTCGCGTGCGGAAAAAATTCTTTTTGCGATCCTGAAAACTTTCGCGCCTTTCGAATCATATATAGTGGCAAGGACGGACGCTCGCGCCGTTTCGTTCGGACGCGGCCTTGAAAGGGACGAGGTCCGCTATGTGCATGCGATACTGAAGAAGGCGCTAATCGGCTGAACGCGGACGGAACCGGCGCGGCGGCGATAAATCTTTTTCAATTCTTCCCGGCGCGGTTATAATATCCGGCGTGCGACATCTATGGAGGTGGGCGGATATGAAAAGAGCGAGATACGCGATGTTTGCGGCGCTGGCAGCGGCGTTGCTGCTGTTCCCGGGCCGCGCGCTGTGCCAGAAGGGCGACCTGTCGGCGCAACAGATTCTAGACAAGCTTCTCAAGACTTACGACACGGTGGACAGCCACAGCTACACTTGGCTTGCCGAGGGCATGGACACCTTCACGAAGGACAGGCAGAAGGAGATGACCGGCAACTACGAGAGCATGGCGAAAAAGGCCGGAGTCACGAACGAAGTAGAGGAAAAGGCCAAGCTCGTGCGCGGGAAGTACGAGATTAAGTTCAAGAAACCGTACCTTCAGCAGATGAAGGTCATCAAGTCGGACTTCACGCCGAGCATTATCTGGGGGACGATTATAACGTACAGGTCGGACAAGGTGAAAGAAGACTGGTGGGCGAAACCGAAAATATCTCCAGTGGGGATAAAGAGAAGCGTAAAAGACGACGACGCGGGCGGGGCGCTGACGGCCAACTGGACGGTGGCCCTGCTCTATATGCAGTATTACAAAGGCAACGCGGAGCTTTCCCGGCAGCCGGACGCCGAAGTCATGGGCCGACCCTGCTACGTCATACGCTACACCTTCGATTGGGAGAAACGTCCTAAGTTCAACCGCGTTAAGCCGCCTTTCGCTAAATACTCCGTGCCCGGCCCCATCGAGGCTATAATCTGGAAAGACATGCTCGGCATAGAAAAACAGCGCAACTCTCACAACGACTATTTCATCGACAAGGAAAAATTCTGGCTGCTGAAAATCGAAGAGTTCGTCGGCGGAAAGTTCCATTGGCGGAACACGTTCGCGGACCTCGAAGTGAACAAGCTCGCGGAGAAGGATTTTTAAGCCGGGTTCGCAGTTGAGATTCGGAAGCGGACACTTACTGCTGCGGACGGCGAAACGCCGTTCTACCTAAAAAACGCGGAGGCGCGAATGCTGAAAACAAAAGTCACTGAAATGCTGGGCATCGAACACCCGATAATCGGCGGGACTATGATGTGGATATCCAAGGCGGAGTTCACCGCGGCCATAAGCGAGGCGGGCGGTCTCGGCATTCTCGCTTCCGCAATCTACCACTCAAAAGACGAGTTCAGGGACGCGCTGCAAAAGATTAAGTCGCTCACGCCAAAGCCGTTCGCGGTCAACCTGAACCTGTTCCCGGCTATGAGGCCGATAAACAACGAGGACTACATCGAAGTCCTGCTGGACGAGGGCGTGAAGATAGTTGAGACTTCCGGGCACAAGGCCCCGACGGAACTGTATCCGCCGCTTAAAGAGGCGGGCTGCGTGTTGATCCACAAGTGCGTCGGCGCGAAATACGCGCGCAAGGCGGTGTCGATCGGGGCGGACATAGTGACGGTGGTCGGGTTCGAGAACGGCGGAGCGGTGGGAAATCTGGGGCTTGGGACGTTCGCTCTTGTGCCTGCGGTGGTGGACGCTGTGAGCGCGCCCGTGATCGGCGGCGGCGGGGTGGCGGATGGTCGAGGGCTGGCGGCGATGCTCGCTCTTGGCGCGCAAGCGGCCATCGTCGGCACTCGGCTGCTACTGACCGAGGAATGCCCGATTCACCCCAATATCAAGGAAGCTCTCGCCTCCGCGTCCGAAACGGACACCGAGGTCGTCATGAAATGCGTCAACTCAGCTCACCGCGTGTGGCGCAACGAGCCGGCCGCCAAACTCGTCGAGATGGACAACCGCAACGCTTCGCTCGCAGAACTGATATCCGTAGCCGGAGGCGACAAGGCGCGCGTCATGTTCGATCAGGGCAAGCTGGACGCGGGCGTGATAGCCACCGGCCAAGCCGTCGGCATCTGCAGGGAAATCCTCCCTGTCAAAACTGTGTTCGAGTCGATGGTCGCAGACGCCGCCCGCATCCTCCGCCGCGACTGATCGCGGACGCGGTCAAGATAATTCAAGAAGTTTGGGAAATAGGGTTTGGGGAAATCCTCTTCTTTTGTTTTAACTGAATTAATTCATTCCCCTCATCGTTGCCAAGGTCTCCTTGGCAACGAAAAAAAGGGTTTTTGCGTCAATTCCGTTTTATAGATTCTTCGGCGTCCATGTCTTTCCGTTTGCAAACACTGTGGCCGTCCTGAACGCGCCGGTTTCAAGATTCATGTCGATTACCGTTCCGCCTTTGGGAACCAGAATGTCTTCAGAGCCTTCATAGCCCGTGGAGCGCGCGTACTGAAGCCGCACGCCTTCCATTTCTCCATAGTAATCATTCAGATGGTCGTGTCCGCAGAACGCGGCTTTGACGAAACCCGAATCGCGGAACGCGCCGAGCGCGTCCCGGGAGCCTCCCTCGTGGCAGACTTCTTCGAGCTTCACGCCTTTCGCGTTTCCCGCTTTAGCGACATCATCGTGCTGCGGGAGAGGGATGTGGAAGAAAGCGAACGCGGGGGGCGGAGCGGGCGTTTCCGCTCGGATGGCCGCCGCTTCTGCGTTGAACCAATCTATCTGCTCCTGCCTCATTCCGCCTCGCGAATCATTGAGGATAATCAGGTTCCATAGGGCCGGGCCGCCTTCCGCCGCCGACACCCGAATCCGGTAATTGCCGTCCGCCGCGTCGCCCCGGTACAGCGAATGCGGCGCGTTTCGTATCATCCTGTGCGCTTCATCGTAGTCGTCCGCCTTGTCGTGGTTTCCCCACACGAACGCCCACGGCGTTTCCATCTGCGCGAACTGTTCGCAGGCATACGCGCAACGCTCCAATCCCCTGCCCTCCGGGTTCTCATGCCACACATCCCCCAGCGCCGTCACGACGTCCGGCTCGAATTTGGAAATCATCGCCCGGATATCGCCGACAGTGCGCGCGTCCACCGCGTGATTGAGGTGAAAATGAAGGTCGGTGACGGCGAGTATGCGGAACCTGCCCTTGTTCGCCGGGAAGACAGTCGGGACTTCCGGCAGAGCGCCGTCCGGGATTGGAGCCATAGCCGCGAGAGCCGCGTCGAACGCGCCTATCATGCCCGCCGCGCCCAGCGCCGCCGCTCCTGCTATGAACTCTCTCCGGCTTATGCCGCCAACTGCCCGTCCGGTTTCTTTTTTCATTGAGTTCCCGATGCCGCGCCGCCACGCTGAGGCGGCTTGCGCGTCAGCCGACCAGCTTCTTAGGCGACCATGTTTTTCCGTTGGCGAAAACAACGATAGTTCTGAATTCCCCGGTTTCTAGATTTATGTCGATGACCGTTCCGCCTTTGGGGACAAGGTTGCCGCCGTATCCCCCTTGCCCCGTCGCGCGGACGTATTCAAGACGAACCCCTTCCATCTCGCCGTAATAATTGTTCACATGGTCGTGTCCGCAGAATGCGCCCTTGAGGAACCCGCACTCCCGGAACGCCGCGAGCGCGTCGTGTGTTCCTTCCTCGTGGCTGACATTTTCGTATTTTACGCCTTTGGCTTTGCCGGATTTGGCGACGTCGTCATACTGGCGAATTGGGATATGGAAGAAAGCGAACGCGGGGGGCGGCGCGGGCGTTTCCACCCGGATGGCCGCCGATTCAGCCTTCAGCCATTCAAGTTGCTCCTGCCTCATTCCGCCTCTCGAATCGTTCAGGACAATCAGGTTCCATAGAGCCGGGCCGCCTTCCGCCGCCGACACCCGAATCCGGTAGTTGCCGTCCGCGGCGTCGCCCCGGTACAGCGAATACGGCGCGTTTCGTATCATCTTGTGCGCCTTATCGTAGTCGTCCGCCTTGTCGTGGTTTCCCCACACGTACGCCCACGGCTTCTTCAACTTCGCAAACTGCTCGCAGGAATACCTGCAATACTCCAAGCCCCTGCCCTCCGGGTTTTCATGCCACACATCCCCTGTCGGTATCACCATATCCGGCTCGAACTTGGCGACCATCTCGCCAACCTCTTTGACGGTTTGCATGTCCACAAGATGGTTTAGATGGAAATGAAGGTCGGTGACGGCGAGTATGCGGAACCTGCCATTGTTCGCCGGGAATACCGTCGGGACTTCCGGCGCAATGCCGTCCGGGATGGGAGCCATCGCCGCGAACGCCGCGTCGAACGCGCCCATCATGCCCGCCGCGCCTAGCGCCGCCGCTCCCGCTATGAATTCTCTTCTGCTTATGCCGCAGACGTTTCGCTTCTCATCGTTTTTCATTTTTCCTCCGCTCGGCTTCCGCCTTGCAGCCTTATATCATAATTATAACTCCGCAGAAAACGACATTAAGGGCTAATATATAAAACTATTGAACCCGGATTGGTCGATGGAGCAGGCGAACCGGGGCGTTTTCCATAGGGGCTGACTGCTTCGTTGCCGCCGCGTTTTTGTTCATTAATCCTTATGTTGTGTTCACTGCAAAAACGCGCGTTGCGTTCCGCTTTCATCCGCTCTGAACAACCGCTCCCAAATCCTAATGACGGATTCGGGTTTATTCGATTTTACGGATTTTTCTCGTAAAAATCCGGGATAGCGCCCTTCGCGCCGTAAAACCTTACGCGCGCGCCGGGTTCCGCGCTATAATTCCAACGGCGGACAACGCTGTGGAGAAAATATGGCCTCGAACATAGAAGATTCGAAAATCGGAGCGACTATGGGACTTGCGGTCGGGGACGCGCTTGGCGCTCCCGTCGAAGGCGCAAAACCGGGCGCGATAAAAAGCGCATTCCGCCGAGTCTGCGACTTCGTCGATCCGGCGGACATGCTCGCCGACGAGAAAATCTATAAATGGCGAAAACCGGGGCTTTACACGGACGAGACGCAACAGGCTCTGGCGCTGCTTGATTCGCTGCTTCTGGACAAAGGGCTTAACCCCGAAAAAGCCGCCGCGCGGCTGGCCGACCTGTCTCGCGGCGCGGAATTCCGGCACGGCGTCTACCGTGGCGCAAGCGGCGCTCTGATGAAATCCGCCACCGCTCTCCGGCAAGGCGCAGACTGGTCATTGTCCAGCCTCGACACCGACAGCAATGGGGCCGCCGCCCGCGTCGCTCCCGTCGCAGTCTACTTTCACGGCAACCCCGGAGCCGTTGCCGACAACGCCGCCAAATCCGCCCTCTTCACTCACCGCAACTTCGTAGGCGTCGCGGCGGCGGCGGCGGTCGCGCGCGCGGTCTATCTCCTGCTCGACATGGAAGAGCTTGAGCCGCGAGACCGCCCGGCCTTCGTCTCGCAACTGGCCGCCCTGTGCGCCGAAGACGAGGAAATGATAGCTGACAGATATGGCGCGCATCTGTTCGACTTCGACGCGGAAACCCGGACGTTTCTCAGCTCGACCCTATACGGCCTTGCCGAACGAGTCGGCGGCCCGCCCGCGGAGACTGCCGACTGGATCGCGGCAAACGCTTCCCGCCGCTCGCGCGCCATCATCTCCCGCCCATCCGCGCCTGCCGCCGCCGCTTCCGTCATCTTCGCCGTGTGTCTGGCCGTCCGCCACAGCGCCTCGTTCGAGGACGCTCTGGTGGAAGCCGTGAACGCAGGAGGCGACTCGGACGCCGTAGGCGCAATGACAGGCGCGATGTCCGGCGCTCTCCACGGCTTCTCCTCCATCCCGGAAAGATGGCTCAAAGGGCTTGCCAACCGTAAACAGTTGACGGCGCGCGCGCAGTCGCTCGCTTCCGGCAAATGGATGAAATCCAAACTCGAAGACCTTTACGAGCTTGAATACGGCCTGACCCGCCGCGAACACGAGGAACGGCTCGCCCGCATGAGAAAAGCCGGCGTCGAATTCCCTGATAATAAATCCGCTCCCGCAGCTTTTTCCGAACCGATCCCGACGGATGAAAAATTCGACCGCAAAAAGTTCAGGCGCGAACAAAGCCGTCTCAAAAGATGGGCGTCCTACGCGCCTGCCGATGAATAAGACAATCGGATAATAAGCCCGAATCCTAGCCCGGATTTTCACGTGAAACTCCGGGCTAATAATGTTTGTCTCAGCGGTCGCCGAGCGCGGATTTGAACGTGTTTCGGTTGCGCTCGTGCCATGCGTACCACTGTTCCGCCAGATCGCCTTTGTCGCGAGAAAAGCGCTCCCCGGATATTTTTTCCAGAGATACTATGGCGGCGTCGACGAGGATGCTTGCGCCTGAGAACTCGCCGCCTATGCCCGAATTGAAGCGTTGTCCGCCGCCGGTGACGACGAACAGGACAAGCGCGTCAGCCGATTCCCGGCAGGGCAGCGAGCCGAGCAGTTCGATGATGTCGCCGGCGGCGAGCAAGCGCGACTCCGCGCCAAGCGCCTCCGCCAGCGCCGGGACCGCGGCTGTTCCGAGCGACAGGACGCTCTTTTTCGCCGCTGCCGACGCGTGATAGTCGTAGCTGTTCAGCCACTCGGCGACAAGCTCCGCCGCGGCTCTGGCATTCTTCTTGGCGGCGTCCTCTTTGACCGAGACCGCGACCGGGTTCGACATCGCCGAGCCGTTCCAAGCGCCGGGCGTGTTCGGCCTCGAAACATATTCCGCCGATATCGAGTATGTTTTGCCTTCCTCGAACGAGAAACACTGCGAAAGGTCAAACGCGCGCAGACCGTGATATTCGCCGGGACGGAACGGAACAACCGCGCCGGGGGCCGGAGGGATTCGAGGCGGGCACGCCGACCGTTGGGGCGCTCCCCCTTCGTCTTTCACAACAAAGAACAGCCCCGCGCCGTCGGACGCGCCGGGCGAAAAGAAATGAGGCGGCACAAGCAACTCGGCGCTTCCCGCGTTCTCTACTTCGCAACTTATCTTCACAGGCTCGCCGACGTTTACGCTCTCGGGCGTCAGCAGCTTCGCGACCGCCGACACGTTTTGCGCCGCCGCCGGGACGCATAGCGCCGCCGCCATTGCGAACGCCGCCGTCACAGCCGCCGATTTCATGTGTTTTGTTTTCATTTCGCGCTCCGTTTTCTACTTGTTCGCCAATTATAGCGCCATCTGATAACTTCCGCCGCTGTCCGCAGCGCGCGCGCCGCTGTCCGGTTTTAAAGAATATGATGCGTTTTCGCGCCGGATGCGTGTAAAATAGCGCCATGAAAACTCGAACGCTCATAATATTCAGTTTCATCGTCATCCTCGCCGCGAGGCCCCTCTCTGCGGCGGAAAGCCATACGACCTATTTTTCCGCCAATATCCTTTACTGCGACCTGCAGGCGGGGGAAAAGCGAGACGACTACGCGAGCCGCAGAGAGGCGCTCATCGCTCTGCTGGCGGAGATGAAGCCTGACATCGTCGGCATTCAGGAAGCGTCCGTCTGCAAAATCTACGGCCATCCTTCCGGCGACGACACGATAAAGGAAATTGCGCTCGGCCTGAAGAAGCGGGGATTGAACTACGGAGCGTCGTTCTGGGAATCCGAGAGAGTCGGTTCGCTGTGGATAGAAGGACTGGCTTTCATGTGGAATAGAGAAACCGTCGCGCTCGACAAGGCCAATATCAAGTGCCGGCATCTTGAAACGTCATACCAACGCAGCGGCGCTCTTATACAAAAGTCCCTTTGCCGGGCGGACGCGACGGCGAAGGACGGCGGCGCTCCCCTGCGCGTCTACAACACCCACTTCGAAGCGTACAAAAGCGACGCGCGGATAAAGCAGTCTCTTGAAGTGGCCGCCATTCTGCGAGAAGAGTCGGCGGACCCGAACGCGCGCGCGCTTTTCGGCGGCGATCTCAACAGCCGCGACATGAGCGGAACCTACGAGGCTGAAGGGTTTAAAACAGTCGCCGCGGACCGCGTGGACTACGTGTTCTCGATCGGCATCTCTGACGAAGACATACGCGCAGAGATTGTCCCCCTGCACTCCTTGCCTGAAGCGTCGGACATCTCAGACCACAACGGCATCCTTGTCACAATCCGCAACAGATGACGCCGCCACTGAAGAAATAACGGAACGAAGTTGTGTGGGCCGGCATGGGCGACCCGGCGGGTCGCGCGAATGCGGGCGCGCGGGGGAAAGCGCGATGGCTTTTTTCGCGCGGGCGGATGTCGCGCGCGGCGGTTGCTCCGCATTATTCACCAATGCGGGCCGAAATCGAAGAAAGGGATGAGATACGAGGCGAATCGAGCGAGAACGAGGGAGCATGCTGTTTCGTATGTAACCGAGTTCGAGTCGATGATTCAACGACGTATATCGCCCTTTATTCGATTTCTCGGATTTTTCTCGTGAAAAATCCGTGTTACAGGTTAAAATTCAACGTGCGGGCTGAATCGGCCCGAAATTCTACGAAAGCTGCGTTGTCTCCAACATGAAGAAAAAGGATTCGCTGAAAAATCCGGAAGCCGCCGACACGACATACAGGGAAGGACTTATGCGCGGCGCCGGGTTCGGCGCGCGGGAGTTGAGCCGCCCGGTGGTGGCGATAGCTAACTCGTGGACTGAGGCGAATCCGGGCCACGCGCATTTGCGCGAGCTTGCGGCGCATGTGAAAGCGGGCGTTTGGGCGGCGGGCGGAACTCCCGTCGAGTTCAACACCATCGCGCCCTGCGACGGCATCGCTCAGGGCGAAGGCATGCGCTCCGTGTTGCCGTCCCGCGACATCATAGCGGCGAGCGCGGAACTGATGTGCCGCGCGCACAGGTTCGACGCGCTCGTGGCGGTGGCCTCTTGCGACAAGATTATTCCGGGGATGCTGATGGCGGCGGCGCGGCTGAACCTGCCGACGGTTTTCCTTACCGGCGGCACGATGTATCCGGCGCGGGTGAGAGGCGAGACGCTTGTGGCGTGCGACATCAAGGAAGCCATCGGGCGCGCGAAAGCGGGGGCGATTTCGGCGGCTCATTTTGAAGAGATACGGGACAACGTGTGCCACGGCGCGGGAGCCTGCTCGATGATGGGAACAGCCAACACGATGGCGTGTCTGGTCGAAGCGATGGGGTTGTCGCTGCCGGGAGCGGCGGCGGGGCCTGCGCTCTCCGCGCACCGGACTAGGCTGGCGAAAGCTACCGGAACGGCAATCATGCGGGCGGTCTCGGCGGGGCTGAGGTTCAGGGACGTTGCGGGGGCGGCGGCGTTGTCGAACGCCATGAGGGTTCTGGCGGCGCTGGGCGGCTCGACTAACGCCGTCCTTCACCTTCTGGCGCTCGCGGGCGAACTGGGCTTGCCTCTGGAACTGTCAGACTTCGACAAGGTCAGCCGGAACACTCCTCTGCTGGCAAAATGCAAACCGGCGTCGTCGGTCAATCTGCTGGATTTCCACGAAGCGGGCGGCGTTCCGGCGCTGATGAAAGAGTTGCTGAGGGCGGGCATGTTGGAAGGCGGGGCGAAAGCGGCGGAGGCGAGGTCGATGGCCGAACGGCTGCGCGCGGCTCCCTGCCCGGACGGCGCGGTCATCAGAAGCGCGGACGACCCGCTCGCTCCCGAAGGCGGAATTGCCGCGCTGTACGGCTCTCTGGCCCCTCTCGGCGCGGTGGTCAAACAGAGCGCGGTCCATCCGGCCATGCTCAGGCACAGCGGCCCGGCGGTCTGCTTCGACTCTGAGGAGGACGTCCGCGACAGGTTGCTGTCCGGCAAAGTGAAGCGCGGCGACGTGCTGGTGATACGATACGAAGGGCCGAGGGGCGGGCCGGGGATGCGCGAGATGTCCATCCCGGCGGCGATACTCGTCGGCATGGGGCTGGGGGACAGCGTGGCGATGGTCACCGACGGCAGGTACAGCGGGGCGACGCGCGGGCCGTGCATAGGACATGTGGCCCCGGAAGCGGCCGCCGGAGGGCCTATCGCGGCGGTCAGGGACGGCGACATAATTGACATCGACATACCGTCGAGGCGGCTCGACCTGAGGGTTGCCCCGGCGCTTATAAAAAAACGGCTGGCGGAATCGAAACCGCCCGCGCGTCCGCTCCCCGCCGGATGGCTGGCGGTCTACCGCGAGCTTGCCTGCGGGGCCGAGAGAGGCGCGGCCTTGCTTCCGCCGTCCGCCTCCCGCGCGACTTCACTTCCCCAGAATTCCAATCCCCGGAAACGGAGACCGAAAAAATGAAAGACATATACTTCGGACGCGAGGACGCCAAACTGCACGGAGTGATATCGATATCGGACGCGCCGGGCGCTCCGGGCGTCGTCATCTGCCACCCGCACCCCCAGTTCGGCGGCTCTATGGACAACAATGTAGTGCTCGGCCTCGAAGCCGCTCTATCCGACGCGGATTACACCACTCTGAGGTTCAACTTCCGGGGCGTCGGGCGCAGCGGCGGCGCGTACGGCGGCGGCGACGCTGAGATGGACGACGTCATCCGCGCTATCGACCTGCTCGCCGCCGACTCCTCCGTCGGGGCCATATACGCCGCCGGATACTCTTTCGGCGCGATGGTCGCCCTTAAGGCCGCTCTCGGCGACGACCGTGTCTCCGCCCTCGTCGGCGTCGCCCCCCCCACCTCTCTCGGCTCGTTCGATTTCCTGAGCGGAAACACAAAACCCCTGCTGATGATAACTGGCGCGCAAGACGAATACTGCGACGCTTCCCTGCTCAAGCAATATGTAAAACCCGTCTCGGACAAGCTTGAAACAATATCCGGCGCGGACCATTTTTTCATCGGCCACGAGAACCGCGCCGGCGATATCGCCGTTCAATTCCTGTCCGCCCTGCCCCGGTGAACGCTAATATTGCCGGAATGCCGAAACATAAATAATGACTTTGATAACAGCATATTCTATTTGTTTTAAGCCTTTTTTATGAGCGCGGTCTTCGGCTAAAACCATTATTGAATTCAGAAATATTGGTTCCACGTTGCCAAGGAGACCTTGGCAACGATGAGTAAGATCAGCAAAAAATAATTTGGAACTTTGGATTGCGGCGATTCATCGCCGCTCTGCCTTTGCCGGGAATTCATTCCCGGCTCCCCGCGTAGAACGCAACCACCGATTCCCGCCGCCAATCGCGAAAAAAGGGGACTGGCAGCGCGCTTCTTTTGCGATGCCTGTACCCTCTTTTCGCCATGGAGTACTTTCCAATGATTAGCGTAGAACTTGCAAACTATCAGTAGCATGAGCAAGTTCATGTTTTATGTGATTAGACACATTATTAGATGATTCAACCCGCTGCCAAGCGTGCCACGAACAAAGTTCTTTCCTTTGTGCGTGATGCTTTTTCAGCAACTTATAAATAAAAACCTTCAATTAATTCTTTGCACAGTGGCGACATATTTCTATATGATGATAAAATATCCGCAGATATTTGACGACGCACAACGGCGGTGAACGCGCATGGCGAAGCCTGTCATTTTTGCCGCATCGGCGGCATTGGTGTTTATAGCTCTAATAGCGGCTTTCCCCCGCGGCGCTGCGGCGCGGAGCGGCGACTCATCTTTTTCGCTGCCTAGCTGGAGCGTCGAGGCGAATCAAAGGGATTGCGAGACTGTTCTTAGAGTCAAAGAATTGAGCGCGACGCTGGAACGCATGAGGAAACTGAAACTCGCATATACTCCGCCATGCGAAAGGATTGGCTCGTTGCTGTCAGGCGATCTGCTTATGGAGGAATTCAAAGCGGAAAATCCCAAACAGAAGCTGGAAGCGCTGTCTGAGATTTATTATAAATTCACAATGAAAGAAATTAAATACGACCTCAAAGAGATACGGCCTTTTTTCATCTTCGTGAAAGGGTTCTATGATCCGGCGACAAAGGATATCTTCATAGTTCAAGACGACCCTTTTGCGAGAATAATGAAGGAAATGGCGCTAGGAGAAAAACAGATTGATTTCAACAAGGCGATGAAGTTGGCTGAAGCAAAGCCGGATTTCAGAGAAGAAGAAATAACGCTGATACACGAGATGACGCACTCGCTACAGGACTACTATTACGACCTGTCGGACATGGATGACTTCGCGGAAGGCAACTCAGACATCAAGCTGGCGTTTGATTCCATAATCGAAGGAGACGCAAGCTGGGTGGGAACGGAGTACGAGGCTCACGCGAAGGGATACGGCCAATCAAGCATACCCAGTTACAAGAAGATTATGGATATCATCCGCGGGATGGGCAAAGACAGAACAGGTTATGAGGAGGAGTACGGCGACGATGAAAAAATGACTGACATTTTTAATGAAACTTTGGGGAGTTTCGTGGCGTTCCCGTACATACAGGGACAGGCGTTCATGCAGGAAGTAAGGCGAAAGAACGGCTACGAAGCTTTCGAGGAAATATTTTTGGATCCGCCGATGTCATCAGAGCAGATAATCCATCCTGAGAAATATTTCGTTGAAAGGGACCAGCCTGTTGAAATCGATTTGTCGTCCGCCGCGGATTATCTAACGAAGAAACATGACAAAGTTCGAGTTGCGCATTCAGACACTCTTGGGGAGTTCGGCATGAGTTCGATGCTCCAAGCGGTGTTGCCTCTGGCGAAAGCGCTCGAGGTTTCAGAAGGATGGGACGGCGACCGTTATTTAGGCTTCTACGACAGGCGGGGAGCCATGCAGCTTGTCTGGTTCACCGTTTGGGACACCGAAGAGGCGGCGGAGAGATTCAAGAAGGTTTATCAGAACTATTCCATCGAGAGAAATGTGTCGGTGAAATATGAAAAGCGGGCTGGAATCAACGGAAGCCTTTTCGACGCGATATGGGGAAAGCTCTATATAGAGAGAAGAGGCAATGAAGTGGCGATAGTCGATTTGTTCAGCGTTGAGTCCGACATAGAGGAGTTTATACGGGAATTATGGGCCTGCGACAGATACGAGCTTGCGCCGTGGAAGAGAGAAATCAAGCCGTTTGAAAATAGAACGCTCGCGATGCCGCCGAGAAGGGCGGCTTCCTATGTCAGCCGCGCGGAGGTTCTCTCAAATAACGGATACGGCGGAGCCGCGATGGACACTTTGGACATCCTCAGGAGCATGGGCGCGACGCCCGCCGGCGATGAACTGAAAAGCGCTTCAATATACGGCAAGCACGGCGACCATCAGGCCGGCATCGAAATCCTGTCTTCATCGCGGGAAACTGACTATGCGGACTCGGACAGGAAAAAACTAGGCGCTCTGAAAGTCGCCCTCTATTTGGCGATTGGAGACGCTGATGGGGCTTTCGATTCCCTTGTTTCTCTTTACAATTCTCTTGGCGACATGAAACATGCGGTTAGAGCATTGTTCGCCGAGCCTTGCAAATCCATGAAGAAAAATGAGTCGATGTTGGCGGACGTTCTTTATGACATCGCGGTCTGGCGGCTCGATGAAAACGATCCCTCAAGCGCCTCTCCCGCAATTTCAATGGCGGCGGAACTTCTGCCGCGAGACGCGCAGATTTCTCAACTCAACAAAGAAGTGGACGCGATGCTCGGATTTTGAGAAACAGCGATTCAGAATAATGATTCCGAAAACAACGCAAATGTCGGGTCGGCGCGCTAACCCTCATTTTTCACTATCCGTGTTAATTGCTTCGGCTCTCTTCCCTCTTGTCCGTCTCTGAAATATCTGCTCGAAAACCTGTCGCGCAGCCGAATCCGGAGCCTGCGCTCGGTCTTTGCGGGCATTTTGAGACAGGCGCGAAGAACCGATATAATATAATTCAGTTATTTGGGCAAAATGGCATAACTATTCGAAACGAGAGTCATAACAATGATGATAAAAGCAAAATTGCTCGTTGTCATGTTAATCGCGGCGGCGGCGGCTGGGGCGATGGCGGGAGAAGAACCGGGGAGTTTGACGCAGAGGCATCCTTGGCTTGCGGACGCTTCTTCTCTGGGGCAGTCATTCGATTACGAGGCCGGGATTCCGCCGAAGACCCGCCGGGGGGCGCTGGGCGTCGGCAACGGGCTGGCGTTCGCTCTCATCGGGCTGGACATGCCGCAGAACGCCACATCGAACATGATCGGGCCGGACTACGAGACGGGCGAAAAGTGGTTCGGTCCGGTGTCCCACTCGCTGGAGGCGGGGGGTGTCCCGCTTGCGCCACGCTCAAGCCGCCTGTACCGCGTCCGGAGGACTAACGTGTCGGTGGTCGAGGAGGATTTCGGCGGGCTTGTGTTGCGGACGGTCGTGTTCGCGCCGACGGGCATCCCGGCGATAGTTAGGCTTGCGGAGATTGAAAACGTCGGCAAGGAAACGGCGCAGGACGTCGCTCTGACTGTCCGCGCGAGCGCGGGGGGCGGCGATTCGCGCGCTGAAGGAGCCGCGTTGCGGTTCGTCTACGACGGCAAGGCGATGACGGTCTCGTTTGCGGACGGCGCGGGCGAGGCGGCGGCAGGGGCGCTGCGCAGGGTCATCGGCGACATCCCGCCCGGCGGCAGGGGGGTGGCGACGACCGTCGCGGCTTTCTCGCTGGAGGGCGCGCCGGCTCCTTCTGTCACGGACGACCCCGAACTGCTTCTTGAGCGGGTTCGAGAGGAATGGGCCGCATGGCTTGAAGGCTCTATGTCCGTGAAGTCCTCGGACGCCCGGCTGGCGGATTTCTTCGAGAACACTCTGGTAATGCTTAAAACGCAACAGTCCGCCGCCAACGGGGCGGTGGCGGTGATGTCGAGGTACTCCGGGGCTTGGTGCAGGGACGCCTACAGCCCGATAAGGCTCTTTCTGCTGGCGGGCAAGTTCGAGGAGGCGCGCGCCGCCGCCTCTTTCTACGACAGGGCATCCCGGCTCGTCGGCTTCAGAAACAGGTATCCGGCAAACCTCGACCTGTCTGCGGCCCCGGACGAATTCGACTGGGATTCCATCCGGCCTCAACAGGGCGACGACCCGAACATATTGATTCTGCACATATACAACGTGTGGCGCGCCGGAGCGGCGGACGACGATTACATCCGCGGCCACTACGGGTTCATGCGCCGCAACCTGACTTCTCAATTCGACGCGGAATGCCGTCTGCCCTTCCACGGTGACGAGACGTATCAGGTATACGTGATGATGCAGACAGGCGCGCCGATGAGCGATTTTTACTCTGTGGACACGAATTTCTGGCATGTCGCGGCGGCGGAAGCGATGTCTGAGATAGCGGCCGCGCTCGGCCTCGAAGAGGACGCGCGAACGTTCGCCGCCCGCGCCGCCGCCTGCCGCGCCCTCACGGACGCGCACTACTGGAACGACTCCGAAGGATACTACGTCCCGTTCGTGAAAAAGGACTCGCTCTCGCCCGCTGATTCTCCTTTCGGCGACATAAACTTCAATGCGCTGTGGATGGGATACGGCGCGCCGTCCGACGAGAAGCTGCGGCGCAACGCGCTCGCGACGGCAAAAAAACTAATGAACAAAACAGGCGGCGTGAAAACAAGCTCCCGCGTGTCCACTTTCACAGGCATGCTGCCCGGCTACCTGCTTTACAACCTCAAAGCGCTTGGGCTGACGCCGCAGGCGGACCTCGCCTTCGACAGCCTCTTCAACGGCTCCATGAGCAAGACCGGAGAGTTCGCCGAAGCCTACGGAGCAAACAACAGATGGATGGATTACACGACGCATCCGAACGTGCTCCGCCCGTGGGAGACGGCCATCAACGCGGAAGCCGTGTTGTATTATTTGACCGGGTTCAGATACGACCATCGCTCCAAACGGGCGGCGCTGTCTCCCAGCCTGCCTCCGGGAGTCGGATTCGTCGCAGTCGAGAACCTTCGCGCCGGGCAAAACCGGTTGTCAGTTTACATAACCGCGAAAGACGACGGACAACTGGAAGTTGAAGCGCGCGCCACCGGCGAGCCGGGTTTCACAGTCGAAATGACTCCCACGAACCAAGATTAAGCCGCCGCGCGCGACGCTCCGCGCAAATTTATCGCGCATTTTTCATCAATGCGGGATGAAATCGAAGAATGCGACGAGATAAGAGCCAAATCGAGCGAGAACGAGAGAGCATGCTTTTTGTGTGTGCCCGAGTTCAAGTCGATTATTCAACGACGCAGATCGCCCTTTATTCGATTTCCCGTGATTTTCAAATGTTTCCCTTGACTAATAATCTTCTTTTCTTCAATCCACATATACGTTAAAATCATCCTCATGGAAACCAATAAGCAGGAACTATTCGCGGCGAAGTTGAGAACGGTGTTGTTGTGGGCGCTGGCTACTGGCGCGCTGTTCGTTTTTGTGTTCAAGGTAAGAACCGTAATCGGATATTTCGCGACAGCCGGAATTTTAGCTTATTTGCTGCATCCCGCTGTCATGTGGCTGAGCAAAAGGAAAATCCCCCTGTGGGCGGCGGCGTTAGGGTCTTTTGCGGTTTTGGCGGGCATATCCGCGTTGATTGTCGCGCTTGCGGCTCCGCCTATTATCAACCAATTCAATGAGCTTGGAGAGAAGCTTCCAGAATACATTGAGTCTGCCGGGCCTGCTTTCGAACGGGTGAAAACCGCTGTGGAAGCCGCCGACCTGCCGTTCGACATGGAAGCGGTCGCAAAAGATGCGGCAGAGAGCGCCAAAAACAAGGCCGCTGAGACCGCAGCGCAAATTTTTAAAAGCGTTTCGGGGTTCTTAGGCGCAATGGCGGCTCTTGTCATCGTTCCCATTCTCCTTTTCTATTTTCTCGCCGACGGCCCGCGCCTTTGGAAAAGCGTTGTCTCTTACATACCTCCGGCTTCCCGCCCAGAATTTGAATCCGTGATGTCTCGCATTAACATAGCCATAGGCGGCTTCATCCGGAGCCAGTTGAAGCTTTGCCTCATCATGGGAATAATGACAACCGTCACGATGATGATACCGTTCCCAAAATATGCGCTGATTTTTGGACTTATTGCGGGAATCACCGAGTTCATTCCTTATGTAGGGCCTATTTTGGCCCTGCTTGCGCCTTTGGCCATCGCGTGTTTTTCACCTTTGTGGAAACTAATTTACGTGCTTGTGGCTTTCCTTGTTCTGCAATTCCTTGAAGGCAATGTTATCGCTCCAAAAGTTATTGGCAAAGATGTCGGTTTGCACCCGGCGGTAATAATTTTCGTGTTGATGTGCGGCGGCCAGATCGCCGGACTCGCCGGTATGATAGCAGCCATCCCCGCCGCTGTTATCCTCAATGTCCTGTGGCAGTATTTCTATGTTGAGAAGTATCTGTCCATTGCGGAAGGCAAGGAAATGTCCAGTTCTGAGCAGGTTGTCAAACAGGCCGGAAATGACAAGTAAAAACATCATATCAAGAAATCAGGGACATGTCGGTTATTATAAATATGCTTTATTTTATTATGTTTATCTTTCATTTTAACCAGTGAAAAACGATGATTTGACCAAGCTGAAAAATCTTTGATACGAAAGCATCGAAAATATGGTCGCGAAGCGCAATAGCGTTACGTTAGCGATTTGAGGTCTTCTGCTTCGACTTCAGAGAAAATCTTGTCCGCATCCAAAATGATGATCAGGCTGTCATGCTTCCTCGCCACTCCGCGAATGAATTTGTTGTCCATTCCCGCCTTGCCGATGCGCGGGACTCCGCCTATGTTTTCAGGCTCTATCTGAAAGACCTCTTTTACGGAATCCACTATCATTCCGACGATCAAGCCGTTGTCGAGTTCGACGAGTATGATGCGTGTTTCCTTGGTGTGTTCTTTCTGGGGCATGCCGAATCTTTTTCGGAGGTCCACAACAGGAATAATAACGCCCCTGAGATTGAAAACGCCTTCAAGAAAATCCGGCATTCCGGGAATCGTTGTCGTTTCCTTAACGCGTTCCACGCTGTTGACTCTCATCACATCGACAGCAAAGAGTTCTCGGTCGATTGTGAAGCTGACGAACTGGTGATTATTAGTAGATTTTTTTAATTTTTCCATTAGAGGAAAAATGACCTCCGGCAGAAGTGTGCGGAGCGCGGCGTTGAGCGCTCGCGTTGTGATGTGCGGACGTGTGTTAAAAAAACGCCGGTACCACATCTTTATTTTTGTTCACGCCGCAGACTCAGCGGCGATTGCTTTCCTTGCAAGTCTTACGGCGCGCACTGGGCTGGATTCGCCTCGGCGTTCATCAAGTAGTAGGTTTTTAGAACGAAAAAGTCCTTGATGTCCACTATGCAGTCGCCGTTGAAGTCGGCGGTCGCTGTGAAACCCGTCTGGCCGCATTCCAGCCCATAGTTCTCTTTGATGGCGCGGAAATCGTGCATATTCACAATGCCGTCGCAATTAGAATCCGCTATGGTAGGCCCGCCGGGGCCTATCGGTTGCAGCGCTGGAGAAAGCAGCGTGAATCCGCTCGACGCCAGAGTCAGGTTCGACTTAAGTTCGAGATATGCCACTCCCCCGGAGAACGGCGTGGTGTGCGGGTAGCCCGTTCCTTCTTCAACCACCAATCTTACTTTGAACAGATCAGACGGAGAAGCTGATTCATACACTATTGTAAACGAGCCGTCAGACGATGTGTAGCCTGTGGCGACCACTGTGTCGGCGGGAACGCTCACCAGTTGTATTTCCATACAGGCGACTCCTACGAGCGCGTATCCGCTGGATGTCTGCTGCTCGACATCCCTCACCAGCAGAGAGCTTGTCACTCCTTTGGTTCCGTAAATGCCGACAGCCGGCGAGGAAGCTTCGCTCAACTGCCCTGCGCCGTCCGCCGCCTCCACGTAATATGTGTACTGCGTTCCCGGCGTCAGGCCGGAATCCGCGTAGAACGGGGCCGATATCAGAGATGTGTTGAGTTTCTCCGCTTCCTCTGCCACGCAGTCGGCTGAGCGATAGATATTATATCCCGCGAGATCTCCCGCAATCAGAGAACCGTCCGAGTTGGTCGTCGGCGCCGTCCACGATATGGAGGCGGACGTCCCGCTTCCCGTCATAATCACCGAAAGGCCCGTCGGCGGCGAAGGCGGGAAATCCGGCACGACGCCGGGCGTTCCCGCCGCCTCGTTGGAGTATTCGCTGACGTTCGGCGGGTCGGAACTGTCGATGGATTCGAGCACATAGTAATACGAGGTCCCGTTCGTCACGTTGGTGTCGAGATATTCAAGCGTGTTCGGCGGAATGATTTCGGCCGTCAGTTTGCCGTACATCGAGCCTGAAATGAAGCTGCGGTACAGATAATAGCCTTGCAGGTCCGTCAGCGGAGTGTAGTCCTCGTTGAAGAGAGGTTTCGTCCATCTGACAAGGACTTGGCCATCTCCCGAAACCGTGTTCACGCTCTCCGGGGGCAGCGGAATCGCGTCGTCCGCGTTTCTAGGCGTTGCCGATACCTGTGACGACGGAACGCTCTGGTTGCCGGCGCTGTCCACTGCGACGACCGCATAGTAATAAGGTGTTCCCTCAATAAGTTGATATGAATCCACATATGAAGTGGCGGAAGGCGGAATCAGCCCGTTTATCACTCCGTCCACCTGATTCGGCGTGGTGTCGTAAATGCCTGAGAACGTGCCGCGAACGACATTGTAGCCCGCGAGGTCGGTAAGCGGCGCTCCGCTCGAACTTGTCGTCGGGGCCGTCCATGTTATCGTCACATATTCGTTTCCCGGCGTCGGGGATGCATCGCCCGCAATCGCCGAAATCCCCGTCGGCTCCTCAGGCGGCCACAAGTCTTGGAACCGGATATGTTTCTTCACTGAGTTCGTGTCTTCGTTAAGGTTGGACGAACTGTCCCTTGCCCGGACGATGAAATACACATATTCGTTATGCCGCAACCCGGTCACTATATGGCTTGTCGTTCCTGTCACCGTATAGTGCGGGGCGGACATGTTGAATCCGTTCGTTGTCGACGCCTGATAGATATTGTAGTAAACCGGGGCGGAGCGGTCGGAGGCCGCGGTCCATTCCAGCTTCACCGCTCCGTTTTCGTCGTAAATCGACAACTTGCTGATACCCGCGAAAGCCGGAGCCGTCTGGTCTGTGGGGGTGGCGGAGAATTCGAGCGCCGCCGTGCTTGTCTCATTCGCGTACACGCTGGAGTCCATAGCAGTGACGACGACATACACCGGTTCGTCGTCGTCCAGCCCGGTCAGGTGATATGCGGTCGTTGCGGCTGCCTGCCGATCCGGCGGCGCGTTAAAATTCTGTCCTCCGGGGGTGTCGGACAGATACACGTTGTAGTACACCGGAGTCGAGCGATCCGTCGCCGCCGACCATGACAGCACAAGTTCTCCTCCCGCTGTTGAATCTACCGCGCTCTGCAGCCCCGTCCACGTCGGCGGCGTCTGGTCGGTCGGCATCGCCGACAGCGTTGCCGTGTTGGTTTCGATGTTCGATCTACCGTCTTTGGCTCGAACTCCGAAGTAATACGTCGTCCCGTTCGTCAGCGATGTCACATTGTATGCCAGCGCCTGCGTCGAAGCGTGTAGCGACGACGCGTTGAACAAAACCGTTGGCGCAGAATTGGTCGATTTGTAGATGTTATAAACGATGGGCGTTGTCGGGTCCGTCGCGGCGTTCCATTCCAGCCTGACTTCTCCGCCCTCTGTCGTGTCTTCCGCCGTTTGTAATCCGGCGAAGGCTGGCGGCGCGAAGTCGTTAGGAACCGCTCCTTTTACGACATTGTTGGTTTCCGTGTTTCCGAACGCGTCTCTCGCGCGGATTATAAAATAAGTGTAAATCCCGTTCGTCAGGCCTGACACGGTGGCGGTCGCGCCGGTGGCCGTCTGCTTCACCCCGCCCGCGATTATTGTCGCCGGAGTTGAACTTGAACTGTAATAAATCAGGTAGTCTACAGGCGGCGAGTTGTCCGTCGCCGGGGTCCATGTTAGATTTATCGCTCCGTATGTCTGCGCGTCGGCGGCCGTTTTCGCGCCGTCGAACAAAGGCGCGGATGTGTCAACCGGCGTCGCCGTCCTGACAACAGTGTTGCCGTCCGCGTTGCCGTTGTTGTCTCTGGCCCGCACCGAGAATGAGTGGATGACTCCGTTGGTCAGGCCCGTCATGGTGTATGGACGCGTGGAAACGATTACGGTCGGCGTCGAGTAGTTTATCGGGTCGCCTCCCGTCGAGTAGTAGATGAGATATTTTATCGGCGTCGACTGGTCGGTCGCGGGTGTCCAATCAAGTTGAACCGCCCCTCCGGCTCCCGTGTTCGCCGCGCTTGTCAATCCAGCAAACACCGGCGGCGTCGAATCCGTCGGCGTCGCGGAACGCTCTTCCGTATTGACGCTCGACACCCCGCCCGAATCCACTGCCCTGACCACCACATAATAAAGCGTCCCGTTCACCAGTCCGGTGATGGACGCGCTTAATGCCTGCGTAGTCGTTTTCGGCGTTGTGAAGTTCTGGCCTCCGGATGTCGTCGCCACGTAAACGTTGTAAGTTATGGGAACCGACGGATCGGCAGCAGCCGACCACGATGCCGTCAGCGTCCCGCCAGTTCCTGCGTCCACCAAGTCCTCAATCCCCGCGAACACCGGCGCAACTCCGTCGTTCGGCTTGGCCGATTTGTTCACAGTATTCTTTTCTTCCCTCTTGCCGGGGTCCATCGCCCGCACGACGAAGTAATACGTCGTTCCGTTCGTCAGTCCGGTCACGACCACTCCCGTCGCGTTCTCGGTCGTGTATGCGGGCGTGGCGAACACCGTCACTGTCTGGGTGGCCATGTAGATGTTGTATGTTATCGGAGCCGAATCGTCCGTCGCCGCAGTCCATGACAGTTGAATCTCTCCGCCGCTTCCGGTTGCCGCTGCCGACGCAAGCCCGGTGAACACAGGGTTAGCGCCGTCCGTCGGCACGCACTTCGTGTAGCCTCCGATGCTCGCGTTCGGAAATACCGCCGCCTCGGAGCCGCCGTAGTTGCCGGCTGCGTCCATCGCCTTGGCCACGAAGAAATACTCCTGCCCCATTGTCAGCCCTTCGACGTCGTGCCTCGTCACGTCCTCGCCCTGCGTATATGGCGGAGACACGAAGTCGAAGTGTTCCTCGCCGTATTCCGTCGCGGTGAAAACCTCGTATGTTATCGGGAACGAGTTGTCCAGCGCAGCTTGCCAGCCCACCTGTATCGTGTCGCCTTCCCCCTTGTCGAGACAGAAGTTCACCCCTTCGAACACAGGCGGTATCGCGTCTGTGGGCGTCACCGTGAACTCCACAGTGTTGGTTTCCCTGTTCCCCTCTTTGTCCTCCGCTCGCACGGCGAAGGTATAGGCCACATTGTTGGTCAGTCCGGAAATTACCGCCTCTTCGGCGGTCGTCACGAAAGTTTGCGGATTGTTATAGTCGAGGATGGCTCCGCCTTGGTTGTAAAAAATGTAATACTTTATGGGTTGCGAATTGTCCGTCGCCGCAGTCCAAGTCAGTTGAACCGAAGCCCCGCTTTCCATGTCGGCGGCGGCTCCGAGTCCGGCGAACGTCGGCGCCACCGCGTCCGTCGGCGTGACGCTCAGTTCGACGGTGTTTCCATCGTTAAGCCCGCCTTTGTCCCTCGCCCTCACCGCAAAATAATACACGGTGTTGTTCTGCATGCCGGTCACTGTGTATGTGGTGACTCCCGACACAGAGAATGTCGGGTGCGACCAGTTGTACGCGCCGGACGCCCCGGCGGCGAATATATCGTATGTTATCGGGTGCGGCGGGCTGGTGTTGTCCGTCGCCGCCGCCCACGTCAGCGTCGCTTCCCCGCCCTGCCCCGTGTCGACCGCCGTTGAGATGCCCGCGAAGACCGGGGCCTCCCCGTCGGTGAGCGTCACCGTCACATAGTTTGTGTTCTCATCCTCGTTGGCGAGCGGAGACGCGTCCGCCGCTCGCACAATGAAGTATATCGTCTCCCCGTACAGCAGCGCGGGATCCGTTATCTCCACCGAACCGGAGTCCGTGGTGGTTGCGAAAGGCGTTCCTAAATCGAACTCTTCCGGCTCCAGCGCGGCATAAATGTTATATGTTATCGGCGGATTCGCGTCTGTCGCCGCTTCCCATTCGAGAATCACCCCGGGGTCCGGCGCGTTCTCCGCGTCCGTGGCCGCCGTCACTCCGCCGAACAACGGCGGATACGTGTCAGTGTCCGCTATGAACGTCAGCGAGTCGTCGTCATTGTATTGCAATAAATACGGGCCTTCGTCCTCCGGCCCCGGCACGATCGACACAAGCCCCTTCGGCCCGAACGTCTCAAACGTCAGCGGCGTCCCGGCTATCTCTTGATACTGGGGGTTTACAGCGTACAGCTTTTTCTGCGTTGTCGACACGATGTAAAGGTTCTTCGTCTGCGGATGATACGCGATGTCGGTTATGTTTGAAATGCCCGAAGGGCTGATCACCTGAATCGCCTCGTTCGAATTTCCGTCTATGACTGTCGCCACGCCCGCAGGATGCATCACGTATATCAGGTTGTCCTCTTCGTTCACCACTATCTTGTCCGGCGACGAAAAAACCTGAATCCGCACTATGAAGTTGTTCGTCGTTCCGTTGTATATGTAAACTTCGCCCCGGATGTTGTCGGACACATATATCTTGCCGGTAGTCTCGTTTACGGCCACCCCTCGAGGCGAGGTCAACTCGTTTCCCATCAGCGTCGCGACGGTTGCGTAGGTGTCCGCGTTCATCACCGTCACCAGTTGGGAGCCGGGCCGCGCCACGTACACCCTCTTGGCCGCCGTGTTCACCGCGATTCCTCTCGGAGACCCGCCCATCGATATCGGAGCTTCCATCAGCCCGGAATTTATGTCATATATGTAAAGCTTCAGATCGTTCAGCCCCGTAATGAACGCCTTTGGGGAAACCGGGTCGTTATACACCGCCACTTCCCACGGGTACGAGCCGGAGCCGGTGTCGATGTAATCGACCGAGGGCGGGTCGAACTCCATTCGCACAAGCCTGCTGCTTGCCGGGAGCGTCAAGAAAGCCTGTCCCAACGCGCCGTCGTCATACATCGCCCCGTCGTTTACCGTCCCGGTCAAAGAGCCGGCCGATCCCACTTCTGTCACTTCGGCGATCGCGGGAGCCGCGCAGACCAATAGCGCGGCTATGCCGCTGATGACGGCCGCCCGAATTCGTCTTCCTGTTTTTAGGTTGCGGAAAATCAAGTCCTTTTTCCTTTCGCGCGCGGCGAGTCCGCCGGCGGCTTCACCCGCTTTTTTCACCAATGCGGGTTGAAATCGAAGAAAGGGATGAGATGTCGGCGAATCGAGCGGGAACGAGGGAGCATACTGTTTCGTATGCGGCCAAGTTCGAGCCGATGACTCAACGACGTAAACCGCCCTTTATTTGATTTCCCGGATTTTCCCCGTGAAAAATCCGGGTTAATCCCGCTAGGTTCTCCCCTTTGCGCCTGACCGGGCTGTCTTCGGCTTTCTCATAAAACGCCCATACGCAAACCCGCCGACTGTCCCGGGTTTGTCCCGCGCCGATACAGCGCCTCTTTTCCGACTATTAAATTATAACATATTGAATTATTTCTGTTGAATAATTTTATTAAATGTCAAATCCTTAAGCGCCGCTCAACCAGAGAAACCGGGCTTGTGCCGTCATAATCCTGTCGCCGTCATTCGGGAGAAAACCCTAACCCGCATTTTTCACCAATGCGGGTTGAAAGCGAAGAAAGGGATGAGATGTCGGCGAATCGAGCGAGAACAAGGGAGCATACTGTTTCGTATGTGACGGCAGTTCGAGTCGATGATTCAACGACGTATATCGCCCTTTATTCGATTTCTCGGTTTTTTCCCGTGAAAAATCCGTGCTAAGTCGCGCCCCGTCCGGCCGTCAACCGACTTTGCTTCCCACGCTTTGCAGTGTCATCCCAACCAGATCCAGCGCCGTCTGTCCGCTCATGTTTGCTATTCTTGTTGTGTCTATTCCGGTCTGGTTCAATAACTGGCTCTTGGTGTAGTCCACTATCTCTCTTGCCATGTCCGTGTCTTCTATCCTAGACCTGCTGGCCTCGACGTTTATCACCTCGGCCATATTGTCATTTATAATATGCTCGATTCGGTTAATCATCGTTCCCGTGTCGGCGCGCCTGTTATTAAGGCTGTCCAACGCGTTGTCCAGAGAATTGATCGAGGCCTGCGCAAGCGCCGTCGAAGTGAACGAGGCCGACACTCCGAGCGCAAATGAGGACACTTCGAACATCCCCAGCCTCACCACCTGCGTGTTCTCGTCGTTGTCCGCCCCTATCTGCCCTCTGTCCTTTTCTTCCGGCTCAACTGGCGGCTCATTAAAAAAGACTCCGTAATTCAATGGGGCCCCTGCACGCTCGTTGTCAATTATTATCGTCCACTGCCCCGGAGCCGGGTCAGTAATAGTGAAACTCTCCTCGTCCCATCCTCCTGAGCCTGCATATCCCGCCCAGCCTGAATAGTTCACGGATGTCGCGCTTGTTATTGCTGGCGCCGAAACGGTCCCGCCCCCGCCCAGATAGGCGGTCACTCCGGGCGCTCCGTACGTAGCATACAGATATCCGAACGCCTCCGTCCCGTCGGGGGAAAGCAAGTTGAAATCCGGAAAATCATCCGTCCCATCAAACCAACAGCCATTTATCTCCACCACTCCGGCTATAGCCATCGAAGCCAAGTCAACAGATATGTACACCTGACCGGGATGCACAAGAGCAACTAATCCGCCCGGAACCTCGCTGAAACCCGGACCGAAAACTCTCATTCCGTTAAATTTCACCGTCGTGTTGATTTGGTTTATCTGATTCACCAGAGACCCGGCTTCGGCCTGCATTTTCTGTCTGTCATCCGCCGTTAGCGTCGCTTCGTTCGCCGCGCGCACCGCCAGTTCGCGTATCCTGTTGATACAGTCGTTTACCTCAGCCATCGCCGCGTCTCTCAATTGCAGATAACTGACGCAGTCCTGCGCGTTCTGGTTGGCCGTCGTCAGCCCTCCCGTCCGCGCCTTCATAGATGTCAATATGCAAGTCCGCTCGGATCGTCCGCACCCCGGTTCACCTGTAGCCCGGAAGACAGCTTTTCGGCTCCTCCGTTTAGCTTGAGCCCTGTCGCCCTCAGTTGATTGTTGCCTATCATGGAGCTGATGTTTGTGTTTACACGCATCTCATTTCCTCCTGATTTCGTCGCTCCGGCATCCTTGACGGAGGATCATCTGTCCGGGCTATTGCGCAATTATTGACACGCGCAACATCAATCCCTCTCAGGCTCGCACAACGCACATCCGCCGCGCATGCCCGCGATCAGAAACGCTTATTGCCCGGCCATGCCCGCATCACGCTCCGCTGCGCGATTCCCGCGAACACGCTTTTCCCCTTTTTCCTTCTCTGTCATCTTTAATCGACATAAAAGCCACGCGACTTAACACCGCCTCCAAAATATTTGCTCTATTGCTCTATTATTTTCTCCGGCCGCTTCGCTTTTTCTTTCGGCCCCGCCTCTCGCTCACGCTTTGCGTTTGACTACGCCCCCGCTTCTTATATATCCTTATTGTCGCGGGCGTCCGCGCTCCGCCTCACTTCTATTATTGCGAGGTCTTTATCCCTATGAAAAACCAACGAGTTCTCGTCGTCGCGGCCCATCCCGACGATGCCGATTTCTACTGCGGCGGCGCTGTCGCCTTCTGGATTTCCAAAGGAGCAACGGTCCACTACGTAATCTGCACAGACGGCGCCATCGGCGCGGACTCCGCGGACGTCGTCCCCGCAGAGCTTGCCGCCCTCAGAAAAAAGGAACAGTCCGACGCCAATGCCGCCCTCGGAGTCCGTCAAACCGTCTGGCTCGACTATCCGGACTTCTCCCTCCCCGCCGGCGAACAACTCCGCAAAGACATCGCTCGCCAAATCCGTCGCTTCAAACCTCACATCCTCGCCACCTTCGACCCGTGGCTCCGCTACGAACTCCACCCCGACCACACCGTCGCCGGTCGCGAAACCATCTACGCCCGCCTCGCCGCCAGACTCCCTCTCCGCTACCCCGACCTAAATGACGAAGGGCTCCTCTCTTGGCCCGTCGAACGCCTTTTCCTATTTAAAACGGATAATCCAAACACTTGGATAGACACCGAAGACTTCATCAAAACTAAATTCAATACTCTCAAATGCCACGCCTCCCAGTTCAAAGAACTCGCTTCCGACGACACCTTCGGCCTTTCTCTCCTCAAACAACTCTCCAAACGCCATCCTGAGACAGGCCGCATCGCCGAACCGTTTAGAAATATTCCTCTGGAAGGTTTAGAAGGTCTTATGAATTACATCTCTCTCTAATCTTTCGTCTGAAAGCAGGCTCATTATGAAATTTCATTCGTTATTGCTTCTTTTCTCCTTGCTTTTATTAGCTTTTTTCTCTATTTCCTCCAATTGTGCTCTTTGTAATATTTCTATTCAAGATTTCTACGCTTATGATTCCTCTGCTCCTTTAAATCCGAAATTGTCCGTTCTAGAAGAATCTCTCGACTATTCTCTCTACCGTGTCGAATATGATAGCGTTTGGGGCCGCCGCGTTCCCGCTCTCTATATGGTTCCGAAGAAATGTGGCCATCCTAATCCGGCAATTGTATTCGGACATGGTTTTACAGGAAAAAAAGAGGATATGCGTAAATATCTATCCCTGCTTTCCGAAAAATGCTACTGTGCTATCTCGATTGATATGTGGTATCATGGCGAACGCAACATCGCAAATAAGAAAATGTACAGCAAACATCTCTACCAGATGCGAGAAGGCCTCGCCGGCTCAGTTGTCGATCTTCGCCGTGCCGTGGACTTTCTTGAGACAAGAAGCGACGAGGTTGACCACTCACGCATTTCCTATCTCGGCGGCAGTATGGGGGGCATACTGGGCGCTCTCTTGGCCGGGGTGGAATCCCGCATTAAATGCCCTGTTCTTGTCGTTGGGGGGGCAGATTGGTCATATCTGGTCAAGAATAGCATCGTCGTTCAGGTTGACCTCTCTAGCGACGGCATGTCCAGAAGTCTCGCCGATTCGGCCAGACGCATCCTCGCTCCTGTCGATCCTATCAACACCGTCCAACTAATATCACCCCGCCCCCTCCTAATGATTAACGCCAAACACGATATCCTTGTTAACCCTGCCTCCAATAAAAAAATGTTCCTTCGCGCCAAAGCGCCCCGCAGAATCGTCTGGTTTGCATCCGGTCACGGCGTGCCCGAAGATGAAACAATGGATATTGTCATTGATTGGTATGATAAGTATCTACGCAATGACCATGTGCCGGATTTCTATTCCACCAATGAAGGATGGAAAACCGAAGCAGTCAATATCGACATGTCCGCACAACTGCCTCCCGTGTCTGACTCCTTTCCTCTGTCCGAGTATCTTGCTTACGACCGCGACCTCCCGCTTATCAGCCTAAGAGACCCGATACCCTCATCCGACCCCTTCGTGTCCAAATTCGCAATATCGTTTCAAGGGGTGCGGGATCGCATGGTTTCCGGTGTCCTTAACATACCCTCACAAGGTTCCGCGCCTTTTCCTGTCGCTGTCTTCATACATGATATCGGCGACAGTCCCTCTAATCTCGATATGCTTGTGGACACTCTTGCCCGCATCGGCTACGCTTCCGTATCCATAGACTCCTACCAGTTCACGGATAAGGCGTCTGACCCTCTTGCTGCCATGTCAAACGGCCCTTTTAATGCTAGAAATCTTTATGTACAAACAATTCAGGACAATCTAAGGCTTATAGATTTTCTTGAAAAGCTAAACACTGTCACCACAAGCGGCATGACCTTCATCGGAATGGGTTCAGGAGCCTCTATCGCTCTCTCTGCATCCTTTTTAGACACCAGAATACAGAAGGTGGTCTCAATAGAAACGCCAACTGATTTATTAAAGTATAATATTTTAAAGTTATACAATAGGGTCACTGTTTTTCATTCTTGGTCGAACGAAAGCTATTCCCGCAATGCTTTTGCGCCTGTTGATCCTTTAAACCTCATTAATAGCTCCTCAAGCGCTTCTATTCTGTTTATCAGAAAGGATAAATCGAATGAAAACGAATTTATGAACACCTTGTCCATGTTTAGAAACGTTCCCGGCGCTTTTTATGTTCCGAACACGTCATCAGATACTACTTCAGGTGAATCTGACATCGGAAGCGCGCTTGCCGCTATCGCTTCGTTCATTACTGACGCTCACATTAAAGAACCATCTGATTCTGTTTCTTATTTGCATAATATTGCCTTTGTGTCCATCAATACCGCTGTAGAGCCTCATATATCATCCGTTCACGGATCCGTTTCTCATACCTGCTCTGTTTCCAATATTAACGCCAATTTGTCTGACTCTCTCGTCTCATCCCTAATGATTATCAACGCGAGAATCGATTGCGCGACCGATTCAGCCAAAACCGTGATCGCTGCCGTGTCCAGCATGAACAAACATGTTTCTTATATCCAGCTTTATGATAATGGACAAAATGGCGATAATGCTGCAGGCGACAATATATTTACCGGCTCATACAAAATTCCTTCTTCAGATTATGAGTCCTTTAATATAAGGGTCGGCGGCGTTACAAATAGCTGGTATCCAATGGTTGAGAAAACCATATCAAGCGCTCATTGAGTTTCAATTCATGGTTATTGAGCTTAAAGACATAGCTGATTCAGACATCCCCATAATCAACAGATGGCTGACTCTTGAGCATGTAATACGACGCTGGGGCAATGTGGCATTTGAAGACCTGCCTACGCAAGGTCTTGGCAATGCAGTCATCGTTTGCGACGGTCTGCCCGTCGGCTATATCCAGTGGCAACATCCTAGTAGAAGCGAACTGGACACAGCGGGCTTGTACGATATCCCAACTGATATTGTCGACATTGATATATTCATTGGCGAAATCTCTATGCTCAGACGTGGAATAGGGCATTGCGCTGTCCGATGTCTCATCGAACGGATTAATCATCAATTCAGCACGCCTATCGTTTATATGGCATGTGCTGCGATAGACAACTCGGCGTCTATTGGAATGTTCGAAAAGGCCGGATTCAAACAAGACCGCGTATTTGACGATGCTCCTGACGGCGGGCTTCATGTTCTTTTGCTTTATCGGTCATAATTGTAAATATATCAATGAAATAGCATATAATAATACAATCATAGTGATATCCACTTCTACCAAAAACATGTTTTTTATTCTCTTTTGTAACGATAATTACATTGTTAAGTAGCGTATGGACAGTTATGTCAAATCGCAGATTGATTTGTCCAGATTATATATCTATAAATTTCTTGTTCTTTCCAGCAAGTTTCTTGTTTTAATATAATCTAATCGCAGATAAGTCGATTTAGGACACACTGTCATGAAGTCCGTCAACGCGCTCAAAAACAGCATTGGACACTTCCCTTTCGCATCAGTTTTGAGACCGGTTCAGTCGTCTAAATCTGATTGGACAATCGTCGCGATGCGAGAAAACAGCAAGAAAAAACGTCCATCCCGCTACACAGAAAATGTCCTTATATGGCTTGATTGTTAAAAATGAAGGAATGAGGCTTCCGGCCATGGAAGTATTTCTCCGGAGGAAGAAACAAGTGTGATGCCGCGTTCGCGCGAAACAATTTCGCCTATCCTTGTAGCGCGTGTTCCGGCAGATTCGATATTTCGTTCTAAATCGTCAACTTTTGAGGCGGACGCGGTTATCAGCAGATTAAAATCCTCTCCGCCGCGAACGGCGAAAGAGGCAAAAGAGACATCCGAGCGTCTTGCCCACGCGCGGAGATCAGGCGATGTGGGTATTTTTTCCTCATAAATAACCGCGCCTACGCCGGATCTGGCTGTGAGACGCGGCAAATCCACCGCAAGGCCGTCGCTGAGATCCATCATTGCCGTCGGAGCAAGAGACGCAGAAGCGGCCAGACCCGCTGCAAGCGAAGGTTCTGGAGCAAGGTGGCGGTTGATAAGTCGCTTCATAAAAGGAATAGTGATTTCGGATTTCGGAAACAAACTAAGTATCTGTAGCCCCGCCGCACTGTCTCCGCACGTGTCTGTGACAAGAATTATATCGCCGGGAGCCGCGCCTTTGCGAAGGATCGCGCGATTTTTGCGCGCTCGGCCCAGCATGGCGATATTGACAATAGCCCTGTCCGAGCGCACAGTGTCGCCTCCCGCAATGACGACGCCGTATCTTTCACAAGCGGCGGCGATGCCTTCATAAAGAGATTTTATGAAGTATTCCCTCGCGCGGGGCCTTGCGCCGACGGAGACGACAGCCGCAGTAGGCTTGCCGCCCATCGCCGCGATGTCGCTGACGCTTGCCGCAATCGCTTTCCAGCCCACTTGATAGGGAGATGCCCATTCAAGGTTGAAGTGAACGCCCTCGACCAGCAGGTCGGTTGTCACGAGAGTCTCGGAATCGTCCGCGCTCTCGCAGAGCGCCGCCGCGTCGTCTCCTATCCCGACGCGCACCGGCGGCCCCGGCGGGCCGAGGATGGTTTTGATGCGCTCTATCAGCGCGTCCTCGCCGGGTTGTTCTTTGCCGCGTTTTCCGGCCATCTGCGCGCGCTCTCTCTGTTCCGGGCTTCCAGTCCGCGTGCCGCCGTCAGCCCTTTTTCGCGCCTGCAGCGTCCTTCGGCGCGTCCATGTATTCTACATCAAAACCCCCCCGCTGAACACACCCGCCGCGACGCGCTTCGCGCGCCTGTTTAAAAGGAACCGTTTTGTTGCTATATTATTGCCGCGCGGCGTTCATCGTCGCGCGGTTCGGAGGGCGCGGTGGAATTGCGGATTATCGCCGACATAGAAACGGTCTCGGCGGCGGAAACCGAGGAGCTTGGGCGGCTCATAGGAGAGGCGCTCGAACGCGGCGCGTTCATCGCCCTCGAAGGCGACCTCGGCGGCGGCAAAACCACTTTCACGCGCGGCCTCGCGCGCGGCCTCGGCATCGCCTCCAACGTCACCAGCCCCACATTCCAACTCGTCCGCGAATACGAAGGCCGAATCGCCCTTTTCCACTTCGATTTCTATCGTCTCGAAACCGCCTCTGAGCTTGTGGATTTGGACATTGGCTACTGCCTCGGCGCGGGCGTAGTCGTGGCGGAGTGGGCGGACAGGTTTCCGCCTCCCGAATCGGACTCTCTTCTGAGGCTCAGGTTCGACTGGGCGGGCGAGAGCCGAAGGCGCATCCGCCTCGAAGCATGCCCCCGCGCCGCCGCCGCCCTCGAAAAATCGGACTCCCTCCGGCTCAGGCTGTCCGCGCCGCCCGGAGGCGAACAATGAAAATCCTCGGCATAAGCACATCCGGCTCGACCTGCGGCGCGGCCCTGATGCGCGACGGCGTCATACTCGGCTGCGACTCATTCCCCGGCGCTCGCAAATGTTCCGAAGAGCTGATTCCCCGCATGGAGCGCCTTCTTTCCTCCAACGGCCTCGACTTGCGCTCTCCGGACATGTTCGCCATCGACATCGGCCCCGGCGGCATGACCGGGTTGAAAATCGGCATCGTCACGATTAGAACCCTTTCTCAAGTCCTTTCCATCCCCATCTCTCCGGTATCGTCGCTCGAAGCGCTCGCCCGCTCCGCCCCCGAAGACGCCGCCCTTGTGATGCCGGCCCTGCCCTGTACGAAGTCCACCTTTTACGCCGCCCTGTTCCGCCGCGCTCCCGGCTCCCTGCCAGAACGCCTCTCGCCGGACGCCCTGCTTGATCCCGGCTCGCTACCCTCGCTACTCTCCGCCGCGCCCGGCGACCAGCCCCTCCACATCGTCGGAGACGCCCCCGACGCCCTCCGCGCCTCCCTCTCCTCGCTCATCGGCCCCAGCGCCCTCTTCCGCGACCCCGCCGACTCCCGCCCGACCGCCGTCGCTGTCTGTGAAATCGCCGCCTCCGGCCCCGCCCCCTCCCGATTCTCCGACATCCTTCCGAACTATCTGTGCGTCACTGCGGCGGAGAACAACTTCGGCATAAAAGTCTGACCCGGCTCTTGTAAACCTTCACTGTTTTTCAAATCCGAAAAACATCCCTCCTTCCCCTCTTGTGCTATAATTCCGGCGTCGCAACCGCGCGACAGCCGCTTGTTCCGGGAGGACGACTCGACATGGTAAAAAGAGACGAACTGATAACCTTCATCGACGATTGCTTCGGACGGGAATTCCGCGCCAAAGCTAAACGCAAAGACAACTACGTCAACGGCGTTCAGATAAGAGGTCGCGCCGACGTGAAAAAAGTCGCTCTCGGCGTCAGCGCAAGCCTAGACTTCCTCAAACTATGCCGCAAATCAGGCGCGGACCTCGTCATCATCCATCACGGCATCGGCCTAGACGGGCTGGATCACCACATATCCCCGCTTCTCAAAAACAGGCTCCGCGAGCTTATCGACGGCGATATGACGCTCCTCGCGTTCCACTATATGCTCGACGCGCACCCCGTTTTCGGCAACAACGCCCAAATCATCGAAAAAGCCGGCGCCCGCATCGTCGCCCCCTTCCACGAAGATTGGGGCTTCGTCGGCGAACTCCCCTCCCCCCTCCCCCTAGACTCCGT
>Ga0209606_1000709_pt1 | contig 47238 bp, 36 predicted proteins | sample AD_UKC057_MetaG_FD_184412 | JGI IMG/M metagenome (GOLD analysis project Ga0209606, IMG submission 184412) | Active sludge microbial communities of municipal wastewater-treating anaerobic digesters from USA - AD_UKC057_MetaG (SPAdes) (version 2) | ecosystem: Engineered > Bioreactor > Anaerobic >... | reverse complement strand
TTTTGCTCCAGCGGCGTGGGCGCCATCCGCGCATATTCGAGCAAAAACGCCCGCTGGTACACGTACAGGCCGATGTGCTGCCAATAACATCCGAAAGAAACGTCCGGTTTCTCGCCGCGCACATACGGAACCGGCCACCGCGAAAAATACAGCGCGCGACCCTTCGAATCGCAGACCACCTTTACCACATTCGGGTTCTCTACCGATTCCTGGTCCCGTATCAGACAGCGCGCGGTAGACATCGGCACATGGGGATCATCCAACAACGGCTGGATGGTGGCGTCAATCACCCTGGGGTCGATCAACGGTTCGTCGCCCTGGATATTCGCGATGATATCCGCGTCTGAGTCCGCCACGGCCTCGGCAATCCGGTCCGTGCCGCTGGGATGGTCCGCGCGGGTCATGACGACTTCCGCCCCGAACGGCGCCACCGCCTCACGAACGCGCTCGTCGTCGGTGGCAATGACTGCCCTCGACACATGCCTCGCACGCAGCGCACGCTCGTAGACGTGTACGACGAGAGGTTTTCCAAGCAGAGGAGCGATCACTTTTCCCTCGAAACGCGTAGAGCCGTAACGCGCGGGGATCACTCCCAACACAACGGGCGATGCGGATTTTGGCATGGCTTACCCCCGATTCATGCACCCTTGCGGCGCATATAAGCGTGAAGTTTTGACATTCAAAAGGTTAGGAAGTAAGGAAGGACATCCCGTCCCCTAACGGGATTTCAATCTATCACATTCAGGACGCTCTTTTCAACGAGGAGGTCCAATCCCGAATCGCCGGATAACACGGCGATTGGGAAAACTCACACGGAGACACAAAGGACGGGGAGGAAGAAGAACCCCCGGAATCCTGTCGGGATTCCGGGGGGGGCGGAGCGGGTCAGGCGATAGCTATGCGTATTGCATTACCCTGCCACGCCTACAACAGTGGCCATACCTGGAGATACGAAGTCTTTCCCGGGGTAGCGGATGAACTCCACATGGCCGTCCATGTAGAGCACATTGGCGCCGCCGGGTACGTGGTTGTACAGTGCCGCGACAGTAGCAACCAAATCGGACATGATCGGCAATTCGCTTTGGGCCATAGCTGACCCCGCGGGGTTATTGATATCGGTGATCATGAACCGCTCGATACCTTCGCGCAGGCGGTAAATGGTGTTCGTTCCGCCATTGCCATAGCCCATGTTTACCAGCGGCACACCAATCATTGCTGACACGGCCCCGACATACGAGCTGCCGAGATCGATGTCGTTATCCAGCAGGGCCATCTGCGTTGCGAAGATAGGCGGAGTGGTCGCCATCAGGTGAACCGCCTCGATGAAACCCAACGCTGCCACCACCTGAGCGGAGACAAGCCCGGGGGGCGGGGGCACATCCGGCCCAAAGGCATTCAATACGGACGAATCGATATCTTCGGCATCGGCCCGGTCAAGAACATATCCAAGATAGTAGTAGCTTTCGTCCGCCGCTGCCCAGCCGCCCGGCTTGTCTCCGTAATTGTCGAGACCAAACTCGTCGCACGGGACGTGCAGCCAGGGCTCATCCGAAGCCGGGTTATTGATCAAACCGGGATCGGATTCCGAGGGGCATACAAGCACATTGCCGTCGGTCAGGTACTCGGGCATGACGGCGGGAATGAAGAACGAGTAAGCCGTGGCTGCATCACCTCCAGCCGGCAACAGGGCATTCGGCACACCCGGAATGGGGTCGCAATTCACTCCGGGATAGCCATCAGCCTCACATACCGCGGGATACCTCTCGCCTTTGCTTTCGTTGGCATACATCTTGAGCACGAGGCCTAACTGTTTGAGATTGTTCGCGCAGCTTGCCCGGCGTGCGGCTTCGCGTGCGCGGGAAAGCGCTGGTAGTAGTATGGCGGCCAGGATGCCGATGATGGCGATCACTACCAGCAGCTCAATCAGCGTAAATCCTTTCTTTTTCATTGCGCATTACCTCCCTTATGACTCTTGAAATGTCCAAGCTCCAGAAATCGATTACCTAACCCGCTCCTGCTACAAACACAATACTACAAAGCACCTTTTTCCGCAATAGTCATGCTAGCACTGGTAGGTTGCCTAGATCATGTTGCTGGGAGGGAGGCTTCCCCAAACAGCAAACAAGGGGGTTTCATTGGCGAATCTGCGTTTTCAACCTCATTCGCCTTGTACCGGGACATCCTGCAAGCCTCTGTTATTCAATACATTACGCCTAAAGAGGGGACGGGTAGGAACACGCACAATGCAGACGGATTCTTGTGTCTCATGTCGCAATATGTCCTGTCGTTTTCAGAACATCCATGGAAAGTTTTTCCATAAGTGTTCTCGTGACCTTCGGAGAGGAATGGTATTTGGATATGCCGGTTTACTGCAGGATGCGCGCCCTGTTCATATAATGGCGGCGGCGTACGCACACACGAGCGGCCCGCAATCCAGTGGACTGCGGGCCGCCAGCAACCGGTTTTCAGGTGTTTCCTGGGATTACAGTTCGGCGGTATTCAGCACTCCCACGACCAACGCGAAACCCTTGTTTGCGGGTCCGGGACCATTTTGCGAATAGCGCATGAATTCGACGTGCCCGTCCATATACAGCACATTCGAGCCGCCCGGAATATGGTTGTACTCGCCCACCTCGGTCGAGACCGTATCCCACATGACAGGCAGCTCGCTCTGAGCCATGGCGGACCCTGCGGGATTGTTGATGTCGGTGATCATGAACCGCTCAATACCTTCGCGCAGCTTGTAAATCGTGTTGCCTCCAGAATTGCCTGCGCCGACGAAGCCGCTCATGCCGATGTTCGGGTAATTCGACACGTCGTAGTCACCCATGGTGGCCCAGGAATTGAGGCCGCTCAGTCCCATGAGTTCATTCGCGACAGCATAGAGCCATGCGACCGCCTGAATAGGAACCGGCCCCGACTGCGGCGGCGGCGTGCCTCCAAAAGCCAGAATGAGCGGATTCAGGATCGCCGAATCGATCTGATCCGCCGGGTCTTCCATGCCGATATTGTCCAACGGATACCCCATGTAGTGGTAGCTGTTGTCGATCGCGTTAGACCCCATCCAACCTTCGGCGCAGTCCACCGCAATGATCGGATCGCCGGTCCAGCGGTCCCACATGGATTCCTCAATGCTGTCACCATAGGCCATCGAATTGGCGTCGGAAGGGCATACGGCGATCAACGGATCGGTCCAGTATTCGGGATAAAGCGTGGCCGGCCGGGGTCCCAGGCTCATCACCGGGTCGCCTGTGCCCTGCTCGCCGTACGGCGGAGGCCCGCCATTGCAGTTGTACGTGATCGGAGGAATCCCAATATAACAGGGCGGCCACATTTCGCCCTTTGCCTCATTGGCGTACATCTTAAAGATTAAACCCCATTGCTTGAGATTATTCGCGCAACTCGCACGCCGAGCCGCTTCCCTGGCCCGCGCTAAGGCGGGCAATAGAATTGCCGCGAGAATCCCAATGATCGCGATGACAACAAGGAGTTCAATCAGCGTGAAGCCTCGTTTGTTCATACTCTCGCCCCTTTCTGCCCTGATAGCTTGGAGGATGCCCTGCTCAACATTTCACCTTTCGTGAGACCGGTTGCCGCCTTTATATTACACCATATCCTTCATTCTAACAATAGTGGGAAAAACAACCGAATCCGTCCTTTGCCTGAAACAAAAAATCCCATGGATTACGGGATCCGAGGAAATGGGAGAAACGATGGCGACCGCCTAGCTGATGGTCTTGACGTGTTCCTTGCGAACGCGCCTTGTTACGCCTTGGTACTGGATATAGTAATGATCCTCTCCGGAAATGACCTTGTCGGCGGGCTGGCTCGTGCCGTCGGTGAAGTGAACGGTGTATTCGCGGGCGCCCTCGATTTCCGCGCGTGCAAGCTGCTCGTTCTTCCCTCCCTCGGATTTCTTGCCCGCGACCAGGGACGCCGGGGTCTTTTGGGAATCTTGCGGCGTTTTCTTGGCGTATTCGGCGAGCGATTTCGGAGCGCCGTACAAGTACTCGGGCCGGGCAGACGTACTGTTGTACACACGCCACCAATGCAACACGCTCCGCACATAATCCTGGGTTTCGCGAAATGGAGGAATCCCGCCGTATTTCCTGACGTTTTCGGGGCCCGCATTGTATCCGGCCAATGCCAGGCGGACATCCCCTTCAAAGAACTTGATGAGTTTCGAAAGGTACTGGGTGCCGCCGGCGATATTCTGGGCAGGGTCGATAATATTCGTGACCCCCATCTCTTTGGCGGTTCCGGGCATGAGCTGCATGAGCCCGCGGGCGCCGGCGCGGGACACCGCATTCGGGTCGCCATTGCTCTCCACGCGAATCACGGCATAGATGAGGCTTTCCTGAAGGCCATATTGCCTGGCGTAGTCGGCTACAAGGCTTTCAATGGCCGATTGGTTGTATTCGGTGGGCGAGGTGTAGCGCTTATACTTCTTCGCGACAACAATCGGTTCGTAGTCTATCTCGATCTCGGTATACCCCGGGTCGCCGCGGTATTTCCCCAGCTTGTTGGTCAGCGTCAAGACCCCCTCTTTATTGACGAATGCCCGCAGCGTCTGACCGGCCCGGCGTCTCTGGATAGCTTCGCGCCGGGTCTCCATCTCGCGAATGAGCTCCTCGCGCGAGGTTTGGTCAACATTCCCAAGCACTGGCGGGTCGGCCCACACGGGCACGACGCTGGCCAAGAATGCCGCCCCCGCGGCTATGAGAAGGTAACGTAGTTGGAGAAGATGGCCCATCCCATTGCCCCGAAATCCCTTCCAAATTCCAACGTCAGAAGTATACCGAACTGGCGTCATCTCTGGCAAGGACGGCAGATGAAAAGAAGCCGGAAACGTGTCCCGAAAAATGGGCTTGCCACTGCCATCGCCTAAATGATACGGTGTGGACAACGCAGCACGGTCCTAGGAAAGCCGAGGGCGAACTGCACCCTCAAGCACGGGGCAGAAGCGCATAACCCCTTAGAATCAATATGGTTACGCCACCACGGACATTGGAAGAGCAAGCGGTTGGGATTCTTTCCCGCGAAAAGCTCTGGCTGGTCACGGCGGAGTCGTGTACGGGCGGGCTTATCGCTCACCGTATCACGAATGTGGCGGGTGCGTCCGAGTGCTTTCTTGGCGGCATTGTCGCCTATTCCAATGCCTTGAAGATGGCCCTGCTGGGCGTTTCGCCGGGAACCCTGGCGGGCGTGGGAGCGGTAAGCGAGGAAGTAGCTCGGGAGATGGCCGAAGGCGCGCGCGACCGCTACCGCGCCGATGTTTCACTCGCCGTGACGGGTATAGCAGGCCCGGGCGGCGGAAGCCCCGGGAAACCCGTGGGCCTGGTCTATATTGCGGTTGCCTGGCCAGGCGGATGCGACGTTGTCCGGGCGAAGTTCACAGGGAAGCGCAGCGACATTAAGCAGCAAACGGCCGATACGGCCTTGAACATATTATGGGAGCGAATTCAGTGAATGCTGGTTTTTGCCACTTGCACCTTCATACCGAATACAGTGTTCTCGATGGGGCCATCAAGATTCCTGAACTCCTCGAGCGGTGCCAGGAATACGACATGGGGGCGTGCGCAATCACTGACCACGGAGCGATGTTTGGCGTCATTGATTTCTATCTGGCAGCCAAGGCGAGCGGCATCAAGCCGATCATCGGGGCTGAGCTGTACCTGGCGCCGGGACACCGCACCGACCGCTCAGCGAAGAACCAGGCAACCGCGTATACCCACCTGCTCCTCCTCTGCAAAGATGAAGCGGGCTACCGAAACCTGTGCAAACTCAGCTCCATAGGCTACTTGGAGGGCTTCCATTACAAACCCCGGATCGACCTCGAATCCCTGAAGCGGCATGCCCAAGGCCTTATTTCCTCGACGGGCTGCCTGGGCGGCGAGGTCCCCCAACTGCTCCTGCGTGAGGAGCCAGCCAAGGCCGAAGAAGCGATGAAGCGCTACCTCGAAATTTTCGGTCCCGAGAATTTCTTCGTGGAATTGCAGGACCATGGCATGCCCGAACAGCGCCGGATAAACCCCCAGTTGATCGAGATGGCGCGCAGATACGGCCTGCTTCTTGTAGCCACCAACGATTGCCACTATCTGAACAAGGACGATGCGGATGCGCACGATGCGCTGCTCTGCATCCAGACGAACAAGACGCTCGACCAAGAGAACCGGTTCCGGTTTCAGACAAAGGAGTTTCACTTTCGCAGTCCGAAAGAAATGCGCGAGGTGTTTGCCGAATGGCCCGAGGCCGTCACGAACACCGAGAAGGTCGCCAGCCTGTGCAACCTCGAGATCCCCTTGCACAAACACCTCATTCCGCAGTATGCCCCGCCGCCGGGCAAGACGAAACAGGCGTTTCTGCACGAACTGGTCATGGAGGGTTTGCGGGACCGCTACGACGGCAAGCCCAGCCCGAAACACATTGAGCGCGCCGAATACGAACTGAGCGTGATCGAGCAAATGGGGTTTGTCGATTACTTCCTCGTGGTATGGGATCTCATCAAGCAGGCCCGGGGCAAAGGCATTCCCGTCGGGCCCGGCCGCGGCTCCGGAGCGGGCAGCCTGGTCGCATACGCCCTCACGATCACCAATATCGACCCGATTCGGTACAACCTCCTGTTCGAGCGGTTTTTGAACCCCGAACGCGTTTCCATGCCGGACTTTGATCTCGACTTCTGCTACAACCGGCGTTCGGAATTGATCGAGTACGTGCGCGAAAAGTACGGCTACGAGAATGTGAGCCAGATCATTACGTTTGGCCGTATGCTGGCCAAACAGGCGATCCGCAACGTCGGCCGCGTCATGGGAATGTCTTACGGTGACGTGGACCGTATCGCCAAGCTTGTCCCGGATGAATTGAAAATCACCCTGGAAAGCGCCGCCGAAAAAGAACCCGAACTGAAAGAGCTTGTGAAGAGCGACCCTCAAATCGGCAAACTCTGGAATCTGGCCTGCCGTCTGGAGGGCAGCATCGGAACCTTGAGCACTCACGCCGCGGGCGTTATCATTTGCGACGAGCCCCTCACCGACCACGTGCCCCTCTTTCAAGCCTCCGGAAGCGATATTGTCGCCACGCAGTTCGAGATGAAAACCGCTGAAGAGGTCGGGCTGCTGAAAATGGATTTCCTCGGCCTGCGCACGCTCACGGTGGTGCACGACACCGTCCGGTTCATTGCGGAAAACCGGGGGATCCAGATCGACATAGACGCACTCGAACCTGACGACGCGCAGACCTACGAACTCCTGCGGTCCGGGCGCACTACGGGGGTGTTTCAGCTGGAAAGCTCGGGCATGCGGGATCTCTCGAAACGCATCGGGCTCGAGAGTCTCGAGGAAATCTGCGCCCTCGTGGCGCTGTACCGCCCAGGCCCGATGCAGCTCAAAGATCAATACATTGAATCCAAGCATAACCCGTCGAAGCTCGTCTATGACCATCCCCTGCTCGAGCCGATTCTCAAGGAGACCTACGGCGTGGCCTTGTACCAGGAGCAGGTTATGCAGATCGTGCAAGCCGTCGCGGGGTTCTCCCTCGGACAGGCCGACATTCTGCGGCGCGCCATGGGCAAGAAGAAGGCCGACCTCATGGAGCAACAGCGCGAGCGTTTCGCCGAGGGCGCCAGGAAGAACGGCATCGACAAGGATACGGCTGATACCCTGTTCCAGAAGATCGAACAGTTTGCGGGCTACGGGTTCAACAAATCCCACAGCATGGCGTACGCGTTCGTTGCCTACCAGACGGCGTTCCTGAAAGCCAACTACCCCGTCGAGTTCATGGCGGCCTTGCTCACCAGTGAGTCCGGAAACCTTGAAAAGGTGGCCCAGTACGTCGAGGAATGCCGCCGAATGGGCATCGAGATTCTGCCCCCGGACGTCAACTACAGCGGTTATGGTTTCCATGTGGAAGGCAGCGCCATCCGCTTCGGCATGGGAACCGTCAAGAACATTGGGCGCGATCCCGTCGAGGCGATTCAACGCGAGCGTGAAGAGCAGGGACCCTATAAAGACATCTTCGATTTCTGTGCGCGCCTGGATTCCCGCGTGCTGAACCGGCGCATCATTGAAAGCCTCAACCGCGCCGGCGCTTTCGAAAGCACCGGCTGGAACCGGAGGCAGGTCGAGGAAGTTCTCGAAGCAGCCCTGAGCGAAGGACAGATAAGCCAGCGCGAACGCGCTTCCGGGCAGACTTCTCTCCTCGAACTCATGGCCGGCGATAACGCTGAACCCATCACCCGGCAAAAACCCGAGCTCGAGGAATGGCCGGAGAACCATCTGCTTGCCCTCGAGAAAGAGATGCTTGGCTTGTATGTAAGCAGCCATCCGCTCGCCCGGCATGCCGCCTTGCTGGAACGCTATTCGACGGTACGCGCCGCCGACCTGTCTTCCCTTGCCGAAGGGCAGGAAGTGTGTCTTGGAGGGCTCATCTCAAATGTCAAAACGCACTTGACACAGCGTGGCCGGAAGATGGCCTTCGTGACTCTGGAAACCCTCGAGAGTCCCTGTGAGATGGTTGTCTTCTCGGACCTTTACGAGGCGAAGGCGGAACTGCTCGTGCCGGACATGATCGTCATGGTCAAGGCAAAAGTGAACTATCGAAACGACGAACCGACCCTGCTGGCCGAAGATATCGTCCCTATAGACGAGACCGAGAACCGTTTTACGCAGACCGTGCACATCCGGCTCAATACGGTGGGTCTTGACGAGGCTCTGCTGACACGGCTTGCGGAGATCCTTGATGCCCAGCCGGGCCATTGCGATGTATACCTGCATTGCGTCACGCCAAACCATGACGAGATAACCGTTCATGCCACGCCCTCGTGCGTGGTTTCGCCGTCCGCGCAGCTTCAGCGCGAGGTCGAAGCCATTCTGGGCGAGGGGTGTCTCTGGTATGCGGGCGCAAACGGCTATCCACGCCACAGCCAATAACCGAAAAGTAACTGTTGAAGCGCAGGATTCTCGCACTTCACGCCGGGCGCGCCCCGACGTGCCCTTGCGGCACATATGGGGTTTCGTGCATACTGAATTGTGATCGAGTATGCGTAAAACACGCTGCCAAATGCCGCAAATAGCGGCACGCGGCGGTCTGCCCGTGGGGAAATACCATGATGGCGCGGCCTTGGGCGTGCGGGGCTGCGTACGATGCGCGCGGGAAACGGCAAAGGGAAGCTGGGGTGCCACCATGCAGTTAGAAACGTCGCGATTCGGGTCGATAGATGTCGACCCTAATGACATCATCACGTTTACCCAGCCCATTCTGGGCTTTCAGGACTACCGCCGCTTCGTTCTGTTGCCCGGACCAAGCAGCTACCTCAAATGGCTGCAATCTACAGACGCAGGCGAACTTGCGTTCATAGTCATGGATCCGTCCGTGGTAGTCCCCGACTACGCGATCGGCATACGGCCCGCGGAACTGAGCGAACTGGCCGTCACTTCCGTGGATGAACTCGATGTCTATACCTTGGTGGTCGTCCCCGAGGATAAAATGAAGGTGCGCACCAATCTCCGGGCGCCTGTGCTCGTCAATCCCAAGTTGCGGCTCGCAAAACAGGCGCTGCTTGACCACAGCGACTACCCCATCCAGTTCTTCCTCGCGCAACCCCAGCAGGGCCAGGGACAGGCCCGGGAGGCATCTAATGCTCGTTCTAACCCGTAAAGAGGACGAAAGCATCATGATCGGAGACGACATTGAGGTCAAAGTCCTCGATTTGAAAGAAAGCCAGGTGAAACTGGGCATTGTGGCCCCCAAGTCCGTGGCGGTGCACCGGCGCGAAATCTACCAAGCCATTCAGGCCGAAAACGCCCAAGCCGCTTCCGCGGCGAAAATCGACGGCATTTCTAACCTTATTTCACGATAACCGCCGGGGAGGATGGCACATGGAAGTCATAGTGGACGGAGCCGCGCAACCCCCGGCCGGTGACTGGCCCGGCAACGTTTTTGACCTGGTCGTTGCCATTGGACAGAAGCTTCACGCTCAAGGCCGTTCCATCATGTCGGTGCGATTGAATGACGATGCCGTCAGCGCCGAAGCACTTGTCGATTCCATGAAGAGCAAGCCTCTCAGTTCGGTTCAACGCCTTGTCATCACCTCGGAGAACACCCAGAAACTAGTGCAGGAATCCCTCTCTGAAATCGACCGTTCACTGCCTGAACTTCCCGTGGCATGCCATGAACTGGCAAGAGTTTTTCAAAGCGAATCGCCAGACGCGGGCTACGAACCTTTCGAGCGGCTCGCGGCGATTTGGAGCACCATCAAAGAACGGGAATTGATGATCGCCAACGCGATGGAACTCTCGCTCGAGGGCCTGAATCTTGACGACCAGACGGTTCGAGGGTTTCACGACGACCTCAACGGATACCTGATGGAGGCCAGCCAGGCCTTGAGATCACGCGATCTGGTGCTCCTTGGAGACCTCCTCGAGTATGAGCTGGCGCCCCGCGCCGAAAAAGAGAGGACGATCGTCGCCTTGTTGAAGAAAGAGGCCGAGCGGCAGGCGGGGTGAGCATGGTCGCGCCGCGGATTCTAACGTTCAACTTTCACGAACCCTACTTGTGCCTCATGGCGCGAACGGGAATGCCCTTCGTCGTCGGCGAATACGATCGGCGGCCGCTCGCCCGGAAATGGTACACGCGTTACCGCCCTATCCCGCCATCCTTCACCTTCCTCGAAGAAAGAGCATGGCGCCGGGAACTGGCGCAGGGCCGGTTCGATGCCGTCATCGCTCAGAATGAAACCAACGCCGCCAATATCTGCAAACAAGTCGTGGAGACCCGCACCCCGCTCATCCTGGTTTGCCATAACCGGCGCAGCTTCCTCGAAACGACGATCCAGAATAGTCCCGCTCAACACGAAACCTTTCAGCGGCTCATTGAAACGCTTCGCGAATTCGCGGAGTTTGTGTTCATCTCGGAGACCAAACGCGATGATTACGGGCTCCCCGGCCGGGTCATCCGTCCAGGGATAGATGTCGAAGAATACGGCGGGTACACGGGGGAGATACCGGCCGTGATTCGCGTTGGCAACTGCATGCGGATGCGCAACCGCATGTTCGACGTGGACTTCCAGGAACAGGTCTGCGCGGGGTTCGCCAACCGTATCGTCGGGGATAACCCCGATATCCCCGAGTCGCAACCGGCGGAATCCTTCGACGAGTTACGCGCCATATACCGCACGCACCGCTGCTACCTGCACGTAACGCGCGAAGAATACGAAGACGGCTACAACCTCGCCCTGCTCGAGGCGATGGCCACCGGCATGCCCGTCGTTTCCCTTGCCAACCCGACCTCGCCGCTAACTGACGGCGTCGACGGTCTTTTGTCGTACGAGCCCGTGGTGCTGCGAGAACACGTCAAACGCCTGCTGGAGGACATCAGCCTCGCCCGGGAGATTGGGGCGCGCGCCCGGGAAACCGTCGCGCGCGCGTTCCCGCTCGAATCCTTCGTGGAGAAATGGCGCGAAACGATCCTGTCCGCGGCGGAGCGCAGTCCGCGCCGGCCCACAAAGACGCAAAAACGCGTTGTGACGCCCGCCGTTCCCGCAAACCCGCTGCCGGCAACTGAGATCCTCCTTCACTACATGGCCTCGCCGGTTACAACGGGGAGATACTTCGAGCAAGCGCTGCGAAAACGTCACCATGTGGTGACAGCGGGCTTCCGGTGTCCGGAGGCACTCTTGACACGCTGGGGGTTTCCCCCGGATGCCCCTGATTACCCGCCGCACGACATTGAAGCCAGCTTGAATACGAGCTACAAAGACATTCTCGAAGCCTTGCCCAAAGGCTTCAGCCCTCATCTGTATCTTTGGGTCGATTCCGGGCCCAAACAGATCGCGCCCGACATTCAACGGCTGGCAATGCCGAAGGCTTGTTACCTCATTGATACGCACCTGGCGCCCCAAATCCGTATTGAGATCGCCCGGCACTTCGATTTCGTGTTTCTGGCGCAAAAAGCCCAAGTGCCGCTGTTTCAAGATGCGGGCATCGCGAACGTCTACTGGCTGCCGCTGGCGTGTTCGCCCGAGCTGCACGACGTAGGCAGCCTGGAACGCCGTCATGATGTCGGCTATATAGGCCGCGTTCAGGATGACCCGCACGAGCGGCGCCGCAGACTCCTTGCTCGCGTACGCGAGCGGTTTCCGAACCATGTGACAGGCCAGCAGTGGCCCGCCGACATGGCCAGAACGTATGCCCAATCGAAAATCGTGATCAACGCGGCCGTCCAGAACGACCTCAACATGCGGGTATTCGAGGCCATGGCATCCGGGGCATTGCTCATTACGGACAGTGCCGAAGGCCTCGTGGACCTTTTTGAGGAGGGGACCCATTTTGTCCTGTATCACAGCGAGAATGAGTTGTGCGAGCTTATCGAGCATTACCTGCACGACGGCGCGGCCCGTGAGCGGATTGCGCAACAAGGGCAGGAGTTTGTGCTCAACCACCACACGTACGAGCAACGTATGGAACAGTTGCTCGGTTGTGTCTTTGAGGCCGCCGGCCTGCTGGGAGGTTTGAGCGGCGAGTCCCGCTACCATTACGGGGGGTACTATTGCTCTCCGCGTGCTGAACTGGCCGTGCACGTCCCGCGAAGTGCCAAACGCATCCTGGATATCGGATGCGGAGCAGGCGCCTTCGGGCGATCTCTCAAGGAGCGCGGCGCCGGCGAGGTTATTGGCATCGAGATCGAAGAGCGTGCCTGCGCCATTGCCAGAGAAGCGCTCGACGGCGTCCTCTGCGGCGATATTGAACGGATGGAATTGCCCTTCGAGCCGGAACACTTTGACTGTGTGACGTTTGGCGATGTTCTCGAGCATCTGGCCGACCCCGCGAAGGTTCTTCGCCGAATCGCCCCGTTCCTTGCGCCGGGCGGGCTGGCAATCGCCAGCATTCCCAATGCGCGCTTCTGCCAAGTGGTGCAGATGCTCGCCGAAGGCCGCTGGAAGTACGAAGACGCGGGCATCCTGGACCGCACCCATCTCCGGTTCTTCACGGCCGTCGAGATGCAGCATCTTTTTCAGGAAGCAGGCTACGATGTGATACAGATGGCTCCGCTCTCGATGCTCCAGCCCGCTCAGCTCCCCCGAAACACGGACGGGGGGATCACCCTCGGCAGATTGACCGTTGGCCCGCTGGACGACGCCGAATATCAGGATTTTCTCGTGTATCAATATCTCGTAGCCGCGCGGAAATCGGCATCCGGGCCTCTGGACCGCGCCCGGGCGGCGATGTCCGAAAACCGTTACGAGCAGGCCTACGGAATTGCCGCTTCCGCGGACCATGCCGATGAAGGCGAGCGCAAATTCGTCATGGGACAGGCCCTCGGCCGGATGGGGCGGCTTGACGCGGCTGAAGCGGCGTTGCGCGAGGCCCACGCCCTCGCTCCAGGCCGAAACGACATCCTCGGCCAATTGGGCGTGCTGCTCGTTGCCATGAACCGTAATGACGAAGCGCTGCCCTGCCTCGAGCAAGCCGTGACAGCCGACCCGGCGGATTACCGCGCCCTGGGCGCGTGGGGACTCGCCCTGCTGGCGGGCGGAAACCCGGAAGGCGCTTTCGAGCGGCTGCGCGCTTCGCTCGAACTTCATTTTGACAATGCCGCTCTCATGGAACAATTCGTCAATCTGGGAGAGACCATGGAAAAACCGCAAGGGGTCGAGCCGGTTCTTCGCCGGTTCGTTGACTTCTATCCTGGGAACACGGCGATGACGATACGTTTCGCGCGCGTATTGATGCGTTTGGGTAAACGCGAGGAAGCTCGGGAGCGGCTCGAGACCCTGCTTATATTTGAGCCGGCGAACAATGATGTGCGCCGACTGCTTGAAGAAATGCCGGGAACTTAAGCGCCAGGAAAGCCAACGGTATCAGAGTAATGATGAAACCCGCGCGAGAATGGGCAGCCGAACTAGCCGAGGTCACTGCTCCGCCGGAACTGCATCTGGAGGAGGGACGCGGAGGCGAGCCGACCGTGCGGGTTGGCGAGGTCTGCCTGCACAGCCGCTACAAACCCCGCGACGAAGCGAAACGCCTGGTCGATTCCGCCAACCTCGACCCTGCCCGTCCGGTCCTGGTTGTAGGCGTTGGTTTGGGCTATCACATCGTCGAACTGCTCACCCGGGGATACCGGGTCGCCGCAGTTGAGCCGGACCGGGCCGTGGCCTCGCTGGCGGTGCAAGGTCTACTGCGCGATTCAGAGGTGCTTCTCGGGGTTGGGGACCCGGACGCAATTGCGGACTCCCCCCCGTTCCAGAAGTTCGCCGGGGCAACACCCCAGGTTCTGGTGCACCCGCCGACAGCCCAGATACACCCGCAATTCGCTGAGGCGATGGCCTCGCATGCTTCCGGAGCAGCCCTGCGCGGGCAGCGGCTCCGAATAGCCGTGGTCGGGCCCATGTTCGGGGGCTCGCTTCCCATCACGGAATACCTGGTCCGCGCGTTTCGAATGCTCGGGCATCAGACCCGCCATGTCGATAACAGCCGGGGGTGGAACGTCTACGACGAGATGGCCCATTCCGTCAAGTCCCGGAAAGCCTCGACTCAGCTTGGGGGCCTCCTGACCCATTTTCTTGGCGAATGGTCCTATGCCCGCGTAATGGAATTTGCGCCCGACATCTGCATTGTGATGGCCCAGGCGCCCGTATCGCCGCAGTTTCCGCTCCGCCTGGCTCGCGAAGGGATTGTTACGGCGTTCTGGTACATCGAGAACTGGCGGCATCTCCCCTATTGGCGGGAGATCGCCCCGCTCTACGACTATTTCTTTCACATACAACCCGGCCCGTTCGAGGAACAATTGCGCCAGGCGGGCTGTCAGCACGCCGCGTGCGTTCTCACCGGCTGTGACCCGGCGAGCCACCGGCCTATCGTCTTGAACGATAAGGAGCGGGAAGAGTTCACTTGCGACATCTCGTTTGCGGGCGCGGGCTACATGAACCGCAACCAGTTTCTGGCCGGTCTGACCGACTATGTGCTGAAGATCTGGGGGGTAAACTGGACCCATCCGTCCCTCCGCGCCGCGATACAGCGTCCCGGCGAGCGCTTCACCTCCGAGTTGTTCGCAAGAATCGTAGCGGGCTCGAAGATCAACCTGAACCTTCACTCCAGCACCAGCCATCCGGGAGTGGACCCGAATTGCGACGCCATCAATCCACGGGTGTTCGAGATCGCCGCCTGCGGAGGGTTTCAGCTTTGTGATCCGTGCAAAGGGCTCGATGCATGCTTCAATTTCGGTACCGAGCTGCCTGTGTATGCTTCGCTGAAGGAATTACGCGAAAAGGTCGACTATTACCTCGCCCATCCTGAAGAACGCGGGCAAATCGCAGCCGCCGCACGCGAACGGGCCCTCCGTGACCACACCTATGAGCAGCGGGCCGCGCAAATGCTTGAACTGCTCTTGAAGGCTCATGGCGCCCGCATCCTCCGCAAGGGCATTCGCGTTCATCGGACGGCCGCCGAAATGAGGCAACGCTGCTCCGCGGACGCCGAGCTTGCGGCATTTCTCGATACTCTTCCGCCGGACGCCGTTTTTGAGCAGGATACGGTCAATCAGCACCTGCCCCAAGGGCTCAAGCCGCACACGCGCGTTGAAGCGCTGTTCGCCTATCTGCGCGAGTTGCGTGTGTCCAACGAGGCGTTGCTGGAACAGCGGGGATTGGAGTGACGGCATGCGGATTCTGGTGGCCCAGATGACCCGAATGGGCGACATGCTGCAAACATCATCCCTCACGCGCGCGTTGCGAATGCGTTACCCGGATGCCCGCATCACCGCGATGGTGCGCCCCATGGCGCGCGGCATCGCCGAACGCAACCCGGATATCAACGACGTCATCCCTTACGAAGAAGACTCCATGTTCCTCGATTTGCGCAGCGGCGATTCCGAACGCCTTCTCCGCGCGTACCGTACCGCCGAAGCTCTGGTGAACAATCTGAACGCGCGCAAATTCGACGTGATCTATAACTGCACTCACAGCATCGCTTCCGCCATGTTGTTCAAAATGGTCCGTGCCGGGGAGAGCGTTGGCGCGCATCTGAGCGACGACTGGCAATTTCTGCTTCGCGGCCGCTGGACGAACTATTTCTTCACGAGCGTGTACCAGCGCGTGTACAGCGACATCAACATCAGCGACGTCTTTCGCAATCTCATGAACGATGCGCCCCCCGTAGCCGGCCTCAATCTTGCCGTCACCGATGACGACCGGCGCGAGGCACGCGATATCCTCGCACAACACGGGATCGGCCAGGACGAATCCCTCGTCTGCGTGCAACTGGGCGCAAGCGACGAACCCAAGCGTTGGCCCGCCGCGCATTTCGCCGAGTTGGCGCGCCGTCTCGTTAATGACCGGCATGCAAGAATCTGCTTGCTGGGAGTTGAAGCCGAGGCCCCTCTGGGCGAGGCTTTCGAAAGGCATGCGCCGGGAATCGCCGCGCACTTGTTCGGCAAAACAACCATTCACCAAGTCGCGGCTATCCTGGAGCGCGCCCGCTTGCTCGTCACCAACGATACCGGAACCATGCACATCGCGGCGGCCGTGGGCTGTCCCATCCTCTTGTTGTCTGTTGGATACGTCCATTTCAGGGAGACCGGGCCTTACGGCGAAGGTCATGTTGCCGTCGAACAGCGCAAAGACTATCTCGCGCCTATGGACCGGGCGGATGCGGCCCGAGAGGATCGCGGGGCCATCCAGCCGGCACAAGTTTCGGGCCTGCTCGACCTCGTCCTCGCGACAGACCGCGGCAAAGCCCTTCAGATGCTTGCTGCGACCTCTGATTGGACCGGACTCGAGGTGTTCCAATCACGTTTTGCGCCGGACGGCTTTCTCGAATGGTATCCGCTCATCCGCCGTCCGATGACCGAGATCGACCTTATCCGCATGGCGTACCGCAACACATGGCTTGCTCATCTGTGCCCGGCCGTTGCTGCTGACACCCTTCTTGAGAGCATTCAACAGGCGGCCACATGTTTTGACGCATCGAATCTCGAGACCGTCGACTCCTGGCGCAGCCATTGGGACGGGGTCTTCCTGCAGCTCGAACAGCTCGCCGTCAAAGGCATCAAAAAGACCCGGGAATTGGAGGCGTGTCTGCGGAAGGGCAAGAGCATAACGGTTGCGAAGGAAATCGTGGGTGAACTGATGCGGCTCGACGAAGACACGCGCCTCTTCGCCGAACTCCACGAAGGCTGCCGCCCGCTCATTACGATAGCGCGGTTTCAACGGGACAATCTCGAAGGCGCCGATCCCATGCAACTCGCGGAAACTACGCTCGGAATCTACCGGGACTTGTCGGAGCGCGCGGCCCTCATGCGTTTTCATCTGAGTGCGATTCATAGAGCCCTGCACGCTCTGGCCGCAAGGAAATGAGCTCTATGCCGTCTGGCGGGCCAAGAGGCTCCGCGCGTGCTCGATGCTCACGTCCGAGACCGATCCGTCCAGCAGCCTCGCCAATTCCCGCACCCGGTCATCGCCGGCAATGCACGCGACCGAGGTGACGGTACGCTTCTTCTGCGTTTCCTTGGCCACGCGGAAATGGGTGTCGGCCGCAGCGGCAATCTGGGGCAAATGGGATATACAGACGGTCTGATGCGACGCGGCAAGGCCGCTGAGTTTCGCCGCGACCTTGGTCGCTACAGCCCCCCCAACGCCTGCGTCAATCTCGTCGAATATCAGGGTGGGGATCGTGTCGGCTTCCGCAAATACGCTCTTGAGCGCCAGCATCACACGCGAGATTTCCCCGCCCGACGCAACCTGCCGCAGTCCCTTCAACGATTCGCCGGGATTGGCCGCCAGAAGGAACTCGACCCGGTCCAGCCCCGTGCCGCAGAGGTCCACCCGCTCGAATTGCGTTTCAAAACGTCCCCCCTTCATTCCGAGCTCGGCAAGCGTGGCGGTAATCTGTTTGTCGAGGGTCCGGGCGGCCTTTTTCCGCTGCTCCGACAGGGCCTCGGCCAGCCGGTGGGCCTCCTTGCTCATTACCTCCCGTTCCTTCTTCAGTTGAATGAGGCGCTCGTCGCGTTTCTCGTACGAGATGACCTCCGCCCTGGCACGGTCCAGGTAGGCCAGGATTGCCTCGACCGATTCCCCGTACTTGCGTTTCAGCGAACTGATGAGAGTTAAACGCGCGTTGAGCTCATCGAGTTCCTGGGGATCAAACTCGATCTCGGTGGTAAATTCGCGTAACTCGGCGGCAACTTCTTCTATCTTGCCGCGTGCATCGGCCAGTTGGTCAACAAGGGTCTTGAACCGGTCGTTGATCGCGGCAAGCTCCCCGACGTTGCCCGACGCCGCATCGAGGGTGTCTACAACCGCGCCCTCATCACTTTCGTATAGGGCGCTGTATGCCCGCGAACTCAGTTCAAAGATGCGCTCGGCGTTGGTCAGGAGGTTTCGGCGTTCCCGGATCTCCTCTTCCTCGCCCGCGCGCAGGTTCGCCTTCTCAATCTCGCGCACCTCATGCTGCAGGAACTCGACGCGCCGGGCGCGTTCCCGGTCGCCGGCCTCGAACTCGGCAAGCTGCCGTTCAACGCGCCGAAATGACGCAACGGCCTCTGAGACGGCTTTCGCGTTCTGTTCCATGCCGGCGTATCCGTCCAGCAGGTCGAGTTGGCGGGCCGGCTTCAGCAGGGATTGATGCTCATGCTGGCCATGCAGGTCGACCAGCTCATCGCCGACCGCGGCCAGTACCGCCAACGGCACGGGCGCCCCTCCCGCATATGCGCGGCTGCGTCCGTCCAGCGCCACCACGCGCGAGAGTATCAACACGCCGTCTTCGAAGACGATATCAGATTCTTCCAAGACCTTTGCCAAGTCGCGCGACGGCTTATCGATGCGGAACACGGCGTCTACGCGCGCCCTGTCTGCCCCGTCACGCACGCCTTCCGAGGACGCCCGTGCGCCAAGCACGAGGTTCAACGCGCCGACGATGATGGACTTGCCGGCGCCGGTCTCGCCTGTCAGGACATTGAATCCGGCGCCGAACTCCAGCTCGATATCGTCGATCAACGCGTAGTTCTGTATGTGCAGGCTCTCAAGCATGGTGATCTTGGCTCGCTCCCGCTGATTGGGGCCCTATTCTAACGCCCTGAGCGTCAAGTGCGCCAGAAATTCCTGGTTGCCTTTGGGACCTTTCAACGGAGAAGGCGTCAGGCCGCGCGACTCGAACCCCAGCGTGATAGCGGCCTCGATGACGTCCTTTACGACCCGGTCGCGCACCTCTTCATCGCGGACGACCCCGCCCTTCCCGACGAGTTCTTTGCCCGCCTCAAACTGGGGCTTGACCAGAACCACCCCTTCGGCCGGCGTCTTCAGCAGGGTTTTGAGCACCGGCAACACCAAACGCAGCGAGATGAAAGAACAATCGGCCGTGAATACGTCCGGACGTCTTTCTAACGCCTCTGGAACCAGGTTTCGGATGTTCGTACGCTCCATAACGCAGACCCGGGGGTCTTGCCGGAGCCGCCATGCCAATTGGCCATAACCCACATCAACGGCATACACATACGCCGCCCCGTGCTGCAGAAGGCAATCCGTAAACCCGCCCGTGGACGCGCCCACGTCGATCGCGACGCGCCCGGACACGTCGAATTCGAACGCCTGGAATGCCGCCTCGAGCTTGTCGCCGCCGCGGCTCACAAAACGCGCCTCTTCGCGGATTTCGAGCGGGGTATCCGCCTCCAGCCGCACACCCGGTTTATCGAGTTTTCGGCCGTCCGGGGCGTAGACGTGACCGGTCTGAATCAACCCTCTGGCCTTCGAGCGCGACACGCCCGCGAGCCGCTGCACCAGTATGTCCAGCCGTTCTTTTTCCATATGCACTGGCTTATGTCGACAGGAAACCCCTCTCGGCCCCGCAGTATGCAGCAGAACCGCCGACGGTGTCACGTTGACGCCGTGCCGGCGATGTGTCGTTCAACACGGCCCCCCGGGTCTTGGCGCACCGTTGAGGGCAAGGCCCCGCCCATGCCTCATAATGGTTGAGTGGTGGCGCTCCGCTTGCTTCCCCACGACATAAGCGCTCCGACCACCAACAGGGCCAATCCCAACAGAATGTCGAGGAATCGCGCCATGGGGCTGTTCATCCATGGGATCAGGACCAGCATCATCACGCCGATTATAACAACGCATACTCCCGCGACGCGGAACGGCGACATGACGACGCCGGAACCGGTTTCCGGCTCTATATCCTCAGGAAGGTCTCCGATGGGAGTCTCGAGGCGTTCAAGGAGAGCGCCTGCCCGCGCGAGTTCGCTGGCAGTGGCGGGCGCCAGCAGGCTTGCCAGCTCCATCACCACGTAGGTAAACAGGGCGGTACTCAAGAACATGGCGATCTCGAGCTTGACTTCAAAGCTGCCGAGAAAAATGGCCCCCTTGTCCGGCTGCCAGGTAATGCCAGCGAACGTCAGGGCCTCTTCCCGGAATGACAAAGCAAACAGCAGAAGGCCCACCGCGGTGCCGCACAGGAACCCCAGGATGGCGCTCCTGCCCGTATACCGGCGCGACAACAGCCCCAGGAGCATTGGAACCGCCACCGGCGCGGTAGCGACCCCGAACAGCGTCACCATTACGCGGAACATGCTTTCCGCCTTCCAGCGAGCCAGAATCATCGCCGTGCCAAGGGCAACCAATCCGACAAGAAGCGTCATCAAACGGCCTACGGTCACGAGTTCCTTCTGCGAGGCGGACGGCCGGATCAGACGGCGGTACACGTCGTTCGTGAGCACGCTGGCGCAAACGTTGTAGTCGCCGCTCAAGGTGGACATGGTGGCCGCGAACATCGCCGCGATGGCCAGTCCCAGCATCCCGGCGGGAAGTAATTGGGTGCACAATAGCGGGTAGATGGTGCCAGCGTCTTGCAGCTCAGGTATAAACTGCCGCGCAGCGATCGCGGGAGAAAACATAAGCGGCGGTCCGATGATATACAGCGCTATAACCGCCCATCCCACTTTCAGGGCGTCCCGCTCCTTAGGCACACAATAATACCGCTGGATGAGCGCCCAGTTGATGCTGCTCCAGGCCAGACTGTAAAGCATGATCAGCGGGATCACGTAGGTCCAGCCGTATTCGGGAGCAGTCATATTGAAGAAGCCCTCGGGAGAGTTGTTGAATATCTGGGCAAACCCTCCCGCGCGCTGAATCGACAGCGGAAAAATGACCAGTAAGCCGACGGTCAGCACCACGAACTGGATGAAATCGGTCACCATCACCGCCCAAAGTCCGCCCATGAACGTGTAGATCAGCATGATCCCGCCTGCGCCGAAAATGCTGTATTTGATGTTGATGCCCGTGCAGATCGAAATAAATGTTCCCGTGGCGAACAGCTTGATCCCGTCGTCTATCATTTTCACCGGAATACCCTGCCACGCGAACACCTGGCGCAGAAAGGCATTATAGCGCGTTTCGAGATATTCGACGGGGCTGTCGATGCGCGCGCGGCGCCAGCGTTTCGCGAAAAACACCACGCTGAACAGCGTGGCAGGAACCGCCACCCAGAGGAGCGTTACTCCCACCCATCCGTACCGGTAGCAGATCGACGGATAAAAGACGAACGCGGAAACACTGAAACTGGTCATGTAGAATGAGATGCCGCTCAGCCACCAGGGGACGGTGTTGCTCCCGCTGAAATAATCCTTCATCCGCCGCATATACCGGTAGAAGTATGCGCCAATGGCAAGCATGAGGATGAAATACCCGCCGATCATGAAGTAATCGGGGAGTTGGAGGGTGCCCTGTGTCGGTTCATTCATCGAAGTTGTTCTCCTTGCCGCTGGCTGAAACGCGGCGGTCTTCCGATCCCAAGGCTGCCGCGCCTGGACATGCAAAACGGGCGGGCCGAGCTTCGGCGGCGCCTACTCGAAACAGCCGAGCGACCGGATATACGCGATCGACTCGGCGATTGCCAGCTTGGTCTCGAGCTCGCTCAGCTCGACCCCTTTGATCCCCTCGAATTCAAGCGTAACCGGCCCCGCATACGTGTGCTCGCGAAGCACGTTGAGCACTCCAGGCACGTCTACGACACCCTGGCCCACAGCAGGGAAGTTCCAGGTCTCGAACTCCCCCGAATGGTCTTTGATCTCGACCGTGGCGACATAGTCGATGATCTTCTTCAATTCGGTTACCGCGTCGGTATTCTTGTTGTAGTAGGTGATGTTGGCGGTGTCGAAATTGACCCGTATGTTGGGATGATTAATGGCCTTCATGGTTTCGAGGTGCACGTCGCCGTTGGTCCCGAGGTCGGGATGGGTTTCGAGCGCGATGGTGACGCCGTGCTGGGCCGCGATATCGCCCGCGCGCCGCAGCCGGTCGAACACGGCTTCTTTGGGCGCATCGTTGCGTTTTGCCGAAAGAAACATGTATTTCACGCCCATCTTCTCGCATACGGCAAGTTGCTGTCCGAGCTCTTCCACGCTCGCATCCTTCGAAAGGTCGGTGCTGCCGCGCATGACCAGGGGTTTCAGGCCATGCTCTGCCAGACGCGCCATCTCCGTCTCGGCATCCGCGGGGGCAGGCACGTTCATAAACACGTACCGCACGCCAAGATTGTGCAGATGAGACAGGGCTGCATCCTGGTATTTCCCGTAGTTCGCCAGCCGGCACGCCAAGCGGTTCGTAAGCGCCTCAGACGGCTTCTGCTCAGCGGCGGCATGCAACGGCGTTCTCGCGCAAGCCAGCGTCAGCCCGGTCAGGATCAACACCGCGAATAAACAGACTGCTCCCCTCTTACGCATTGATCGGACTCCTCCCAGTCATTCAGGACCAACCCTATGCTTTGCCGATTTCCTTACGGTGCGCCCACACTTTTTCGAACGCGCGGACATATTGCTCCGTTACCTCAGGCAAATCCTCGTAAAACAACGGTAAATAGATGCACGAGCGGTTCACTTGCTCACACCCGGGGAGCGACTTGGGCACGTCCGGCTTGTGGTGCCACCATTGCTCTTCCGAGTATATATTGAACTTATGCTGCTCGGGATAGGCGCCCGACGACGCGCTCACACCTTCGGCCCGAAGCGCCTTCAGAACCTGTTCTCGCGTAAACCCGGCCTTCGCTTCGTCCAGGAAAAGCATATTCACGGAATAATACACACGTTCCATATCGTCCCGGCAATACGGCTCGCTCAATCCGGCAAGCTGGGTAATCCGGCCGTTCAACGCGCGCACCCGGGCACGCACCGCCGCGTTGCGTTCGTCCAGCACGGCGAGCTGTTTGCGCGCCAGCACGGCGGCAATCGGGTGAATGCGGTACTTCTGCCCGAAACCGGTCCCGTTGTACTTGCGGTATGGGCTATTCTCAGGGAACTTCGGCGGGTCTTCATAGTGGCCGAAGGCCGCCGCGCGTTCGTAATACTCCTGGGTCTGGTAATTGCCCATTCCCCCTTCGATGGCCGGAAGTACTTTGGTCGCCTGAAAACTGAAAATGGCCATATCCCCCCACGCGCCCATCTTCTTGCCCTGAAGCGACGCACCGTGGGCATGCGCGGCGTCTTCGCAGACAATCAGCCCATGCTCCTTCGCAAACGCGCAGATCTGGTCCATATTGCAGGGAAGCCCCCACGAATGCATCGGGACCATGGCTTTGGTGTTTGGCGTGAGCTTCTTGGCGGCATCCTCAAGATCGAAACATGCGGTACGCGGATCAATATCGATGAAGATGGGCACGTAATCGAAGAACCGCATGGGAAGGATAGTGGCGAAGAAGGTGTACGACGGCACCATAATCTCGCTTCCGGGAGGCAGATTGAGCGCGAAGAACATCGATGTAAGCGTACTTGTCCCGTTGTAGTGCGCCTTTGCGTACGGAACATCGTGATATTCTCGCCATTCCTGTTCGAGAACAGGCAGGTCGCGGTACACCGTGCTCGCTGAAAGATCGAGGACCTCCCAGACCGCCTGTTTCTCGGTCTCGCCAAAGCGCGGCCATTTGGTGGCGGCGGCAATCGTCTCCTTGGGGACGGTTACCGATGCGGCTCCGCCGTCCATTGCCAGCGCTTCCCTGCTTAGGACCGCCGTGGATGCGGATGAGCCCAGGGTTGTGCACCCGCCAACAGTGGCGCCTGCGGCGGCGGCTCCCGTGTTACGCAGGAACGTCCGCCTCGACATGCTTCTGCTTTCTTTCCCCCGAAAACGTTTCATCACCCCTCCTTCACGTGTGATCGTGTTTACTGGTGCTTCGTGCTTTCGTCCGGCGTCCGTCAGGCCAGTTCGCCACGGTGCGCCCACACTTTTTCGAACGCCTTGATGTACTGGTCGACGAGTTCGGGCACCTCTTTGGTGAAATACGGCAGCGCGATGCTGGTCGCGTTCGCCTGGTCGGAACCAGGCAACTCGGGGATGACGGGTTTGTGGTGCCACCATTCATCCTCGGCATACAACGGGAGTTTGTGCTGCAGCGTGTAGCTTAACGCGCTCGCATTCACGCCCTCCGCCTTGAGCGCTTCCACCGCGGCATCGCGCGACATGCCCGCCTCGGCCTCGTCAATGAACAGCATGTTCCACGAGTAATACAGGCGCTGCATATCGCTGCGGCCGCTTGACTGCTCGTACAGTCCGGGAAGCTGCGTCAGGGCGTCGTTCAGGCGGCGAATCTGCCTGGCGCCCGCCGCGTTGCGCTCCTCGAGACCTTGCATCTGGCAGCGCGCCAGTTCCGCGGCAAGCGGGTGCATCCGGAATTTGAGGCCAAATCCCGACCCTTTGTATTTGAAGACCGGGCTGTCAGAGGGGATGCCCGGCATCTCGTAATTGCCGAAGGCCGTGGCCCGCTCGAAGTCTTCTTTGTTCTGGTACATGCCCATGCCGCCCTCGATCGCCGGCAGCGGCTTGCTCATCTGATAGCTGTAGATGGACATCCGGCCCCACGTGCCCACGTACTTGTCTTTCAATTTGGCGCAGTGAGCGTGCGCGGAATCCTCGAGCACAATCAACCCCTTCTCATCGGCCCACTCGCAGATCAGGTCCATATCAGCCGGCAACCCGATCCAATGCACCGGCAACACCGCCTTCGTGTTCGGAGTGATCCGCTTCTTGGCATCCTCGAGATCGAAATTCAGCGTGCGGGGATTGATGTCCACGAATACCGGCACCAGTCCGAAAAGCCGCATCGGCGTGATTGTGGCAAAGAACGTATAGCTCGGCACCATGATCTCGCTGCCCGGCGGCAGGTTCAGCGCGAAGAACATCGAAGCCAGCGCGCTCGTGCCGTTGAAATGGGCCTTGGCGAACGGCATGCCGAAGTGTGCGCACCATTCGTCTTCAAGCTTCTTGATAGGATCGTAACTTGGATGCCGCAAAAGCTCGACGATAGCCTTCTCTTCCTTCTCGCCATACAAGGGCCACTTCGCCGCATCGCCGAAATCAACGGTCACCGCCTTGGGACCGCCGTCCTTAGCAAGCTTCTCGGCGGCCGCGCTGGCGGTCCGCTGCCCCGCCAGAGCAATCCCTGCGGCGGCTGCGCCCGTTGTCTTGAGAAACGCACGACGGGTCGGCTGCCCATTCGTGTGGTTCGCTTTCTGGTCCATCATCTATTCCTCCGTTTTCAACAATCCCTTCCGTGCTGCCCCTGATATGAGCCCATGTACTTTATGATATGCGCAAGGACAATACAAGTCCAGACGCCCGATAACCAGATAACTGGAGGAAACACCTTGAATCCCCGGGCATGGTGGGCGCGGTACGAATGCCTTGTCTGCGCCGCGGGCATCTCCGGAGCGCCAACGGCGCAAACCATACCACCCCGGGCCTTCAGCCCGGGAAATGCGGAGAATTCCTTCTACCCAGCCCTCCGGGCTGGGCTGGTATGTCCGCGCGCCATTGGCGCTCCGGAAGGGACAATGTCTTGTCCACATCGCGCGCGTCTCCGGAGCGCCAACGGCGAGAAACATGCTCGAAGCAGAAAACCAAACCGTCCTGAACAAGCCTGGCGCGGCCACGAGGCCCTGTTCGGGACGGAGGTTCTTACATTTCCCCCGTCAGGTAGCGCACCGCTTCATTGGCACCCACTTTCCGCGCCAGGTCCAGCGGCGTGTTCCCATCCGCGTCCGTCACCTGGGGATCGGCCGAGAAATCTTCCAGCAGCATTTCCACGGTCTGCACCTGATTGCAGGCGGCGGCGTAATGCAACAGCGCCATTCCATATTCGTCCGGCGCGTTCACATCGCCCCCCCGGCGCAGGTATGCCCCCACCTTTTCCATGTTTCCCTGAGCCGCGGCGTCATAGACCGAAATCCCATCCGCTTCGAGTGCTTCTGGTGTGCCGCGGCCGCACGCTGCGCAGATGAGCAGCATGCACCCGGCGAGACCGCACATACTCCATCGCAATCCCTTCATGATCTTCCTCTCTATAACTGATGCCAGTCATTCATGAAAGGCGTGGGGCCGCGCGAAGCGGCCCCACGGAACAGTCGCGTTCATCACGGCGAATACTGGTAGCCGTCGCTGAGAATCTCTTGCGTGCAGCAATACAGCCAGGAACCGGTCGACTGTGGATACCTGGCCCACTCGACGTGGCCGTCCATGCATAACACATTGGCGCCGCCCGGTACGTGGCAGAAGTCTTTGCCGCCTTCCGAGATGCCGCCGCCGGGACCCATCGTGCGGATCGTGTCCCACATGGTAATGATCTGGGATTGTGCCCGGCTGCTGCCCGCTGGGTTGTTGATGTCGGTGATGAAGAACCGTTCAATGCCTTCCCGCAGGTGGTACAAGGTGATGGTCCGGCCATTGGAAGGCAACGTGATGCTTCCGTCTTCGTAGGCCATCATGTAGCACCCCATCCCGGACAGGCTCGGCGTGCCGCTGTTGTACCCGTTGTGCAGGTACAGGAAGATGGCGGCACAATCTTCGCGCGCTACCAGAGCATCCGGCGGAATTGCCACGGCCCAGTAGGCATACGACCAGTCGGGCATGTACGGATAGCAGGTCGTTGGGGTGCAATCTGTCCCAACAACCGGGTAGGGCAGACTGGAAACAGGATTGGGCTGCATGACCGGCAATTTCCAATTGTCGCCTACCCGGCGCCATACACCGTTAGTGGGTTGGCCCGGTGGCATGTCATAGGGCCATTCGCTCGACTCGGGCCAATACTTCCCCGGACCGGAATCCACATCCGAGGGGCAGAACCAGATGGCGAGGTCCGTCGCATATTCAGGATACAGTTCGGGCACGTTCAGGCCGTGCCACACCCGGACATTGTCGCCGCGTATCGCCTCGGTGGGAGTGTTGTCGTACCGCACCGTACGGCACACCCACCGATCACGGTGTTCCGCAGCAAACATCTTGTGGATCAGCCCGAACTGTTTCAGATTGTTCTGGCAACTCGCCCGCCGCGCCGCTTCTCTCGCGCGGGAAAGCGCTGGCAAGAGAATGGCCGCGAGTATGCCGATGATGGCAATGACCACCAGCAGTTCAATCAACGTAAACCCGTGCTTTTTCATTCATTACCTCCCGCCCTCGTGAGGGCTTCCGGTTACATCTCCGGAATTGTGCAACTCTGACTGCTTAAGTTCAGCTTCACACACGAGGAGTACACCATATCTCATAGCTCCCTCTCTAACTATGATTGAATCCAAAAGAACACGGGAACCCGTTCCTCACCTCCTTCTTGTTCGCACCGTCCGAGAGACAAACACTCCCGTAAACCTCAAATACGAATAAAATTAAATCCATGATAATCCAGAAAAAAGGTTTTTGCAATAATTAGCCTAATTATTAGCCTAATTATTGTAAGGAATCGACCAAAGATATGGAACGGCAACAGGTTGCGCGAAAAGGCCAAACGCGAGTAGTCGGTGGCATGCCCCCTGCGGTAACCCTTTCCGGCGGCGACCGTTGGAGTTCCGGTCGGTCCGCGCAATCCGCGCCCTTGCAGGCTTCCCCGGCAGGTCTTGCCCTCCCCTCCGCCGCGCCCGCACTGGCCTTCCAGGCTCGTGGGGGAGCCCGGGGTTTGAACGGGTTTCTCTCGTTGGCCTCCGCGACCCGGGAGAATTTCGTGCTGTGCGGGATGGTCTCGATTGAGGGAGACTTCGCAGATCTTCTTCAAGACCACACCAAGGTGCGCTGTCGGACTCCGCAGTGCGCCGCTTTTATCTTGCGCTCTGTCGTGATACCCTCCTTCATGCTGGCTCCCGGCGACATTCCAGCGCGTCCCGGAATGGGTTCGTGATGCGCGACGTTGGATCATGATAGAGGCTTGTCAGCCAGAAGGACGTATCTGTATGCTCTCCAACCGTATACCCACGATTCTCCTTTGCATCGCGGTTGCTCTGTGCGTTGGCCTGTGCGCGTTGGGCGCATCCGCCGCGGAGGAATCCTCCGCAGGAAACGGGTGGCGCGCAGGCGTTGCCCGTGTTGACATCACGCCCGAGGCGCCCCTGTGGCTTGCGGGATATGCCGCACGGAGTCATGCCGCGGAAGGTGTCCTCCATCCGTTGTGGGTGAAGGCCCTCGCGCTCGAAGATGCCTCAGGGCAACGCGCCCTGTTGGTTACGAGCGACCTGCTCGGATTTCCACGCGACATGGCAGAGACGCTCCTTGCACGCATCGAATCGAAGCACGGGCTGCCAGGCAGCCACGTGATTCTGAGCAGTTCCCACACCCATTCCGGCCCGGTTGTGTCGAACATGCTCTTCGAGATCTACCCGCTGGAAGCGGCCGACAAAACCCTCATCGAACAGTACTCGAACGCCCTCGTGGATCGGATTCTCGGGGCCGTGGACGCTGCCTTGAGCGGCTTGGCGCCCGTGCGGCTTGAATCGGGCAACGGCGTCACGCGCTTTGCCGTAAACCGCCGCAACAACACCGAGTCCCGGATTACCGCAACGCACGATTTCAAGGGCCCGGTGGACCATGCGGCGCCGGTTTTGCGGGTGTCACGAGAAGACGGCACGATGCTTGCCATCGTATTCGGATACGCCTGTCATGCGACGACCCTGGATATTTACAAGTGGTCAGGCGACTACCCCGGCTTCGCGCAAATCGAACTGGAAGCCGAATACCCGGGCGCCATGGCCATGTTCTTCGCCGGCTGCGGCGCCGATCAGAACCCGCTGCCCCGGCGAACCATCGAGCGGGCGCAGCAATACGGCCGCGAACTGGCCATAGCCGTGGAACGCGTGCTCGCCGAGCCCATGACGCCGCTGGAACCCGCGTTCCGAGCACATTACACGGAGGTCGAGCTGGCCCTTGCCCCGGCCCCCAGCCGCGAAGAGCTGGCCGCGCAGGCCGTGAACGCCCCCGGCTACCAGCAGCGATGTCTCAACCGCCTTATCCAAACGCTGGATGCGGGCCAGCCCCTCCCCTCCATCTATTCGTATCCGGTCCAGTTTTGGCAATTGGGCAAACAGACCATTGTGGCCTTGGCGGGCGAGGTCGTGGTGGACTACTCAATCTTTCTGAAACGAATGCTGGGCAACGACACATTCGTCATGGCCTATGCCCATCATATTCCAAGCTACATCCCCTCGGAGCGGGTGCTTGCCGAAGGCGGCTACGAAGGCGCCACGGCACAGCTTTACTATGGTCTGCCAGCGCCCTGGGCGCCCGGGGTTGAAGAACGCATCATGAACGGCGCTACCGAAGCCGCCACGGCGCTCGACCTGCCCGTTTCCCCCTGGAAAGAGGAATAGCAGCGGTAAACGCGGGGCGCGGCCATTTCGCCTGTCAAACACGGAGCAATTGGCGTATCACGTCGCGGAACGCGGTTTCGGACTCGGGCCGGAGGTGAGATGCCGTGGGTTCGTAGCCGCCCTCCTCGTACGCGCGGGCCGTGCAGACATATCCCGGTGCGCAATCGCCATACCCTGAAACCGCCACGAAATCGTCTTTCCGCAGTTCCTTGGCAAGAAGCTGATACTCGATCATCGGTTCGCCGGGCAGATGCAGGACATGCACATTTCCCATGTGCATTGCGCTGAGCTCGATCGGGCGGGCGCTCCGAAGGCGATACGCCAGCGACATCGCGGCGCCCGTGCGCACGCTGTCTACCTTTTTCGCGTCGGCCATCTGAGCCTGACAGTCAGCTTCCGCGTAGCCTGCGTCATCGCGAACGGTCAAGGGGAAATTGGCTGTCGTCCACTCGATTGCGGGAACAGGCACGAAGTTTGGCGCGGCACTCGAAGCCTTCATCGCGGCATAAAGGCGTTCGTACAAGCCCTGCCGCGCCTCGGGCGTGCCGTCGTTGTATTTTCCCGCGGCGACGTTGCCCGCGCACCCGGTGAAATACACCTGGCATACCCCCTCCTCCTGTTCGAGGCGTTCGCGGGCCATGCCTACAAAATCGTAGCTCGCACGGGGATCGCCGTAGAAACTCTGCGGATGCGTAGCGTAATAATGAAGACGCGCCAGCGGGCGGCCACCCTGGGCAAAAGTGATGGTCTGCAATACCGGGTCAATCAGTCCTTCGGGCATGGCCCGCAACTTCTCGTCGCGGCACGAACTCCCCCGGAAACCGACCTTGCCTTCTCCCGCGGGTGTGCGGCGGTTCGAGGCGACCCGCTCGACCGGGGCCTGGCTGGTCCCGACCGCATCGCAAGGCGTCAGGTTCTCGATGGAGCGCCGGACGGCCTCTCCGAGTGTTGCCGCGGCCGATTCGAACACCTCGGTTGCGGGATATGCCGGCGGCGTATCGAGCGTTTTCAGGAATGGCCACGCGTCGGCATCTCCCATGGGCGCAGTGTGCTGGTGAACGGTCTGCACGGCCACGCGCGACACGCTGGTATCCGCGCCCCGGGCCACCGCCTCTCGGAACGAGTCATACGTTGAATTGCGCAGTTCGCACCAGTCCACGGCGCACAAGACATAGCGCGCATCACCTTGCTCGATGACCACGCCCTTGGCCAGGAGCGGATATTCAATCGTCTCGAGCGGATTGTAGCTCGAGTAGATTGGCGTGCCCAGCGGCACCGTAACATCACATGCGAACGTGGCCAGCCGCATAGGGGTTTCCGGCGATGGTGACTCCCCGGCCCTCGTCCGGCGACTCGAAACCAACGCCCCCGCGGTCAACACCGATGCGCCGTGCAAGAAACCCCGTCTATTCATCTTTGTTCCTCGTATTTTGCTCATTCCAGGGGGTCCTGTTTTGCGGTTTTATCTGTGGTCATACCTGCGAACTCGTTGGGATAGTAACGGGTTTCTCGCGGAGGATCAACAGGCATTCAGGGCTTCAAAATTCCCCGAGACCACAAAGGTGATCATTGAACACCGGTCGCACTGAGGGTATAGTTCTGCCGCATCCTTCACCTGAACTCAGCCAATGCAAGGGGAGCTAACCATGGAAATCCGCCACGGAGCGATTCTATTCCTGGCGCTGGCGTTGCTGGCCCTGGGACTTCAACGTAACGCGTTCGCCGAACCGCGGCAAGTGATCCCGATATGGAACGGCACCCCGCCCGAAGCCAAGGGGTCGGAAGCCGCGGATATCCCCACTCTGGGCCTCTACCCGCTCGAGCAAGACGCGGCGGGGCCTGCGGTGCTGGTATGCCCGGGTGGCGGGTATAGCGGTCTCGCCATGGATCACGAGGGCGAACAGATCGCGCAATGGCTCAACAAGAACGGACTCGCAGCTTTCGTGCTCACATACCGCGTTTCGCCGTATCGCCATCCTCTGCCGCTCAACGACGCCAAACGCGCCATGCGGCTGGTCCGCGCGAACGCCGCTGCGTGGAAGGTCGACCCGGCATGCCTGGGTATCATGGGGTTCTCCGCGGGCGGGCACCTGGCGTCGACCGTCTCGACCCGTTTCGATTTGGGCGATGCGTCAGCGCAAGACCCGGTTGACCGCCAGAGTTCACGCCCCGATTTCGCGATCCTGTGTTATCCGGTCATTACTTTCCAGCCGCCGTACGCCCACATGGGCTCACGAAATAACCTCCTCGGCGAGGATGCGCCGGAGGAACTGGTTCAGAGCCTGTGCAACCACACCCAAGTGACGGAGCAGACGCCCCCGACGTTTCTCTTCCACACGGCGGACGATCCGGGCGTCCCGGTTCAGAACAGCCTGCTCTACTTCAGCGCGTTGCGCGAACACAACGTGCCCGCCGAACTGCACGTGTACGAGCACGGGCGCCACGGAGTGGGCCTCGCACCCGACATGCCTGAGTTGGCAACCTGGCCCGGCCTCTGCATCAACTGGTTGCGTGTTCGGGGAATTCTGGCAAAATAGCTCTTTCGGGACTCACGGACAGGCGAGCGGCCCGAGCGCAAGGCCACTTCTCACAGTGTCGCGCGAACGCTCCTCGATAGGGAAACGGCATGGCCTTGAGTGATCACCCTTCGACGGGAACAATCAGTACGGCCGCATGGACGCTGATGGCCTCTCGCCGTCCTTCGGGGCCAAGGCCTTCGTTGGTCTTGGCCTTTACGGAAATGCTTTCTACCGGAACGCTCAGGCATTCGGCCAGAGACTTGCGAATCGCGGGGATATGCGGATTCAGTTTGGGTTCCTGGGCAATCACGGTCGCATCGATATTGGCCAAGCGACAACCGGCCTCCTTTACCATAACATACGCTTTTGCAAGGAGTTGCAGGCTATCAGCGCCTTTGTAGGCGGGGTCGGTGTCTGGAAAATGCTCACCGATGCTTCCCAAGGCTGCGGCCCCAAGCAGGGCATCGGTAATCGCATGGGCGAGGACGTCCGCGTCTGAATGTCCTGTAAGTCCTTTATCGTAAGGGATTTTCACGCCTCCCAGGATTAGCGGGCGGCCCGTTTCGAGCCGGTGCAGGTCGTAGCCTTGTCCGATACGCATTACACAAACCCTTTAGCGATAATTGCTTCTGCGAGCATCAGGTCCTCCGGCGTGGTAACCTTGAAATTGAACGGCGAACCCATGACCAGTTTCACGGTCCCCCCCATCTGTCGAACGAGCGTAGCATCGTCGGTTGCTGCAAAGCATTGTGCGCGAGCATGTTGATGGGCCTGCCGAATCACGTCTACGCGGAAGGTCTGGGGGGTCTGACACGCCCAGAGGCAACTCCTGTCGGGAGTGTCCGCGAGAATATCATCCGCTCCTGCCACGAGGATGGTGTCGGAGCAGGGAATCGCCACCGTTGCCGCACCAAACTCCTCGGCAGCGTCGATCGAGGCCTGAACAGATGTCTGAGAGATGAAAGGCCTTGCGGCATCATGAATTACAACAATTTCGGCGGCATTGTCGATGGTTTCGAGCGCGTTCTCGACAGATTCCTGGCGTTCCCGGCCGCCATCGACAAGGAAGAAGGCCGTGTCCGGAAAAGCGTCACCCAGAAGCGCCTCGAAATCCGTTTGAGTGCCCGGGGGAACCGTGATGATTGCGCCGGGAAGCAGCCCCAGAGGCTGGAATCGTTCCAACGTGCGTACTAAAAGGGGTTTACCCCCGCAAAGCACAAGCGCCTTCGGCTGTGCAAGTCCCAGCCGAAGGCCCATGCCCGCTGCGGGAACGATGAGTCTCACGTTCACGACAATACGCTTTGAAGCTTCGTAAATATCATGCGGCCGGCGGTGGTCTGGAGCACACTGGTTACGATGACGGAGACATCCTTGCCTACGTGGTCCTTTCCGCCGTCCACAACGATCATCGTGCCGTCATCCAGATAGCCGACGCCCTGGAAGGCTTCCTTGCCCTCTTTCACGATGCGCACCTGCATCTGTTCGTCCGGAAGAACCGCCGGTTTCAGCGCATTTGCAAGGTCGTTGATGTTGAGCACCTGCACGCCTTCGATCTGGGCGACCTTGTTGAGATTCAGGTCGTTGGTGAGGATCTTGCCTCCATAATCGCGGGCGACCCGCACGAGTTTCCCATCGACCTCGGCGATATCTTCGGGATCATCTTCGACGACCTTGATCTCGACCAGATGGTTGCTCTCCTGCATTTCCTTGATGATGTCAAGGCCCCGGCGGCCGCGCGCGCGACGCAACACATCCGGCGAATCCGCGATGTTCTGCAATTCCTTAAGAACAAACCGGGGAATCAACAATGGACCCTCCACGAATCCGGTCCTGCAAACATCAGCAATACGCCCGTCGATGATCACGCTCGTATCGACGACCTTTGCCTGGGTAAAACCGAATTGGCGGCGATGCATGGCGTTCCTGAGCGCTTCCCAATTCGACGCCATGGTAAGCCCCAGAGAAATGCCCACGAAACCAAATATCAGGACCACCGAGGTGTACAGGAAAATCGTTATGTTGGGGTCTTCCGGTCTCAAGATTTCGAAATGAGTCATGTATTTGACCAGCCCATACCCCACCACCATGCCGAGAATGATGCAGAGAACCGCGGGAGCGATTTTCTCAAAGAGGTCCTGGGTGACGAAACGGAGCAGCAGGATCACGCCGACCGAAATGGCGGCGCCCATCAAACCGCCGAAAATGCCCCAGGGCACCTGGTCCTGCGTATGCATGATCTCCTCGCCAATTCGCTCGTTCTGTGCGTTTACATAGTCGTTGTAGTTATCGACGAGCAGCACGGCCCACAGCGTGCCCATGAGAATGCAGGCCAATACAAAGATGATACGGATTGCTTTTATCATGTGTCTGCCACCCTACTCTTTCGGCATTGACCGATCTTGCCGGGACCCGTCAACTGAATAAACACCACTCTTATAACATGCGGACATGGGGGAAACAACCATACAGGGACCCCTACATCACACAGGCATTCGTTCGACGCATGCGCTCACGATCTGGGTCAATTTGGGTTCGGCCTCGGACGCGATCGCGATAATCCTTTCTATTTCAACCGGTTTGAGCGCATCGGGAAAACATTCGTCCGTGACCACCGAAAACGCCAGTACCTTCATACCTCCGTGCACCGCGACGATAACCTCCGGAACGGTGCTCATGCCGACTACATCGGCGCCCATACCGCGCATCATACGGTATTCGGCCCGGGTTTCGAGACTAGGCCCCGGGCAAGCTAAGTATACTCCTTTTTGTAGTCTTATCCCCTTCTCCATGGCCACGGTTTCCGCTAATTCGATCAACTCACGGGTGTAGGGTTCGGACATATCCGGAAACCGCGGGCCCAGAGTATCGTCATTGGGGCCAATAAGAGGGTTGTCTCCCATGAAATTGATGTGGTCTTCAATCACCATGAGGTCCCCAGCGCGGAACTGAGGGTTCAGGCCGCCGGCAGCGTTGAAAGCCACAAGCACTTGCGCGCCGAGCGCACGCATGACGCGGACCGGAAACGTTACCTGCTTGAGGGAGTAGCCCTCGTACCGGTGAAACCGGCCCGACATGGCAGCCACGGGTTTCCCTCCCAGATGGCCGAGCAACAACTCGCCAGCGTGCGATTCCACCGTCGAGACGGCGAAATGCGGAAGAACTTCATAGCTCAAACGCGCTTCGAGCTCGAGCCGATCCGTCAACCCGTTCAGGCCGGTCCCCAGAATTACACCGACCTTGGGCATCAACGAACACTTTGCTCGGATAACCTGGACGCTTTCCTCAATCTGCTGTCGCAACTCAGACACCATACTTCCCCTTCTGCTGGAGAACGGAACGTGTGCGGATGTCACTACGCTCTCAGGGACTTCTCCACGTATTCCCGTGTAACTCCTTCGAGCGAGAGCCGTTTTTCGCGGGACTTCTCGCCTCCTACGATCTCAATCGCCCGCTTGGGGAGCCCCAGCTTCTTCGAGAGAAACACCTGCAACGCCTTGTTGGCCTCTCCCTCGACCGGCGGTGCCGTCAACGCGATCCGGATGCGGCCATCGGACTCCCACCGGACGTCGTCACGGGATGCCTTCGGCTGCACACGCACGGCAAGATAGACCTTGCCATTCTTCTCCGTGATGGCATCCACGAGCACCGTCACCCCTCGAGCCATTTCCCCATGGCGCGGAACTTTTCCTGACGCTTCCGGGGAGACCACCGGTTTTCATCGCAGCCCTGAAGGAACTGCCGAATGTGGCACCGAAGCGTGTTCGCGGCACCGTCAGGATCCCGATGCGCCCCGCCGGGAGGTTCAGGGAGCACTTGGTCTATTACGCCCAGGTTCAGCAGCTCGCCGGCGGTAATCCTCAGTGCGGATGCGGCCAGTTCTTTGCGCTCGGCATCGCGCCACAGGATTTCGGCGCACCGTTCCGGGGGACAGATGACATAGATCGCCCACTCGAACATGGCCACGACGTCTCCCAGAGCGATTCCCAATGCGCCGCCGCTTCCGCCTTCGGCAAGCACTGCCGAAAAGACCGGGACTTTCAGGGCGAGCATAGCCCGTAGGTTTTCGGCAATGGCAGGCCCTTGTCCCCGCTGCTCGGCCTCGATGCCGGGGTGGGCCGCAGGGGTGTCTACAAACGTTATGACCGGATACCCGAAGCGTTCGGCCAAATTGAATAGCCGCAATGCCTTACGATAACCCTCGGGATGCGCCATGCCGAAGTTTCTGCGAAGCCGTTCGTCGGTCGAGACGCCCTTTTGATGGCCAACAACCACAACGGTACGGCCTTCGAAACGCCCGAGTCCCCCAATGAGCGCGGGGTCATCGCCCACGGCCCGGTCGCCATGCAACTCGAGGAAGTCGTCGAGAACGCGCGATGTGTAATCCAGCATGCGAGGACGTAACGGATGCCGCGCAAGCTGGACCCGTTGCCAGGGGGTAATATCGGAAAAAACGCGTTTCAGCTCGGCATCCAGTTCACGCTGGAGACCTTCCCGTTCCTCGGCGCTGCCGGCCATACGCAACTTGATTTCGAGTTCGACGCTGTGTTTCTCGAAAGGAAGCCAAGGATCTAATGCGGATCTGGCGCTATCGACCAACTCGATCGGACTGTGCTGCATACCACCCTACCCCTGGGTTGTCGTTCTGCAATCTCCACGCTGCCGGCGCTATTCTAACACGACTTCCGCGGGCACTCCATATTTGCCAACGGCGGCCCTGCCGGCGAAGAGGCAGAACGGATTCGCAGGGCTGGCGGTGCGCTGCCGTTTGGTATACTCGGCGCATGGACATACTCGAGATAACAGATCGGTTGTGCAGAGAAATGGATGAACTGGTTTTCGGGCCGCCGGTCGCGTGCGTATACAATCCATTGAAATACGCACACGAAGGATGGGCTGCCTACGTACGGGCTTTTGGTGAAGGGCCCCGAGAAATCCTGCTTGTCGGCATGAACCCGGGCCCGTTTGGCATGGCCCAGACCGGTGTCCCGTTTGGCGATGTGCCCTCCGTGCGCGACTGGATGGGTATCGAGGCGGAAATACATACGCCGGCGCACGAACATCCGCGGCGGCCGGTCAAGGGTTTCTTGTGCGGCCGCCGCGAGATCAGCGGTCAGCGGCTCTGGGGGTGGGCCGAGAAACGATTCGGGCGCGCAAAGCATTTCTTCGAACGCTTCTTCGTCCTTAATTACTGCCCCCTGTGCTTCTTGGAGGAGTCGGGCCGGAACCGTACGCCCGACAAGCTGAAGGCCGGCGAGCGCGCGCATCTCTACCTGGCTTGCGACAACGCACTGGCTTCTCAAGTCGAGTATTTCCAGCCGAAGTACGTGCTCGGGATCGGCGCTTTTGCGGAAAGCCGTATCCGGAGCGCCCTCGAGCACCGCGATATCCAGGTCGGCCGCATACTGCATCCCAGTCCAGCCAGCCCAGCGGCAAACCGCGGATGGGACGAATCCGTCGAAAGGACTCTGCGTTCCCTGGGCATCCGGCTTTAGGATGCCTATTGTGCAGAGAATGTCGGGGGAGTTTCAGCGCCGTTCAAACTGGGCGACGAGCTCCACGTGCCGCGTGTGAGGGAACATGTCGACGGCTTTCATGTCCACGACCGTATACTTCTCGAGCAAGGCTTCGATCTCGCCCGCCAATACGGTTGGCTTGCATGAGACATACAGGATTCGCGGGGGCGAAAGGTCCAGTAAGCGCCGCAAGGCCTTTGGATGAAGCCCCGCACGGGGCGGATCGACAACCACCGCGGCGCTCTCCGGCAAGGCCTCCTGCTTCAACAGGAATTCGTGCAGATAATCCTCTACGCGTTCCGTGTGGAACGTGACGTTGTCGATGCCGTTCAGTTGGGCGTTGTGGCGTCCGTCTTCCGAGGCCTCGGGCACATTCTCGACGGAATACACCTGTTCGACAAGGTCCGCACACGCCAAAGCTATCGACCCCATGCCCCCGTACAGGTCATAGAGCGTCGTTGCGGCCGTCTGCTTCACCCAGGCGCGGATCTTTCCATAAAGCCTCTCTGCCGCGAGGGTATTGGTCTGGAAGAAGCTGAAGGGAGATATGCGAAACGACAGTTTTCGGGCGGAGGACGCCTCCTCGTCAGGGATATGCAGCTCCTCCGTTATGCCGGGCACGCCGTGAAGAAGCCGCAACTCGTCCGCGGCGGCTACCTGGGCTTTGCCGCGAAAGAGCGCGTGCTGGATGCTGTCCGAAGGAAATACGGACTGCACGCATTCGAGGAATCCTTGGACATCCAATTCTCCGTCGGCGGTGACCAGCACCACCATGCGCTGGCCGGTGTGTTTGGCGTCGCGTACCAGGAGAACACGCAGGAACCCCGTTTCTGACCTGGAGTGAAATGCCTGGTAACCCCGTTCGCGCAGCCACCCGCGCACGGCTCCGAGCAGTTCCGGAAATCCATTGGGGGCAATATGGCATTCGTCGATTTCGAGGGGACCGTACCAGCGGCCGCGGGGCTTGAATCCAAGGGCGGTTTCGCGCTGAAATCCTTTTGGCGGGGGCTCGTCATAGTGTTTCCCGCCAAAGTTGGGGTCCACCTTGTTTCGGTAGTGCCAGATGTCGGGAGACCCTTCAACGGGGACAGGACCCGGCCAGCAGAATCCGAAGAGTTCCTGAAGCGCAGTTCCCTTGTCGCGGAGTTGCTGCCCGTACGCGATATCCTGGGTCTGACAGCCTCCGCAGGCCCCGAAGTGGGGACATCGAGGTTGTATGCGATGCTGACTATCTTGCATGAATAGTGCCGAGATTCAGCCGGGGTTCCACAACGAGAGCCATCCTGACAGCATTCGGATACCTTAAGAGAATAGCGGGCACAGGTCAAGAACCGGCACGAGAGGATAAATCGGGCTGCATAACATGATAGAATCGGGCGTGGTGTCAGGTAAGAGATGGAGCCATGTGCGACGAGAACGGCAATGCTTATCGAACTAACCAAGAAACTGGTGATAGAACGGCTGCCCGGGCGTCCTGACACGGGTCACAAAGGGACCTTTGGCCATGTGTTCATCGTGGGCGGTTCCCTGGGCTTCACGGGCGCCATGAAACTCGCGGGGCTCGGAGCGGCGCGCGCCGGCGCCGGTCTGGTGACCCTGGGCGTGCCCGAATCACTCATGACCATCGTGGGCGCCCAGATGCTCGAGTGCATGACCTTTGCTGTCGGTGAGAGCCCCTCTCGCAGCCTCGGGACGAACGGGCTCGAGGCCGCCCTGGAGTTTGCCGCAGGCAAAGATGCCGTGGTGCTGGGCCCCGGGTGCTCCCGCCACCCCGATACCCGGGAATTCGTGCTCGCCTTTGTACGCAAGTGCCCAGTCCCCCTTCTCATCGATGCGGACGGCCTGAACAACCTGTCAACGGACGCGGCCGCACTGAATCAGGCGCAGGCGCCGGTCCTCGTGACGCCGCATCCTGGCGAGATGGCGCGTTTGGCGGGCACGTCGATATCCGATGTGCAGTCTGACCGGCCGAACACTGCCCGGAAATTCGCATCGGATTACGGATGCACGGTGGTTTTGAAAGGGGCTGGAACAATCATCGCGTCTCCAACAGCGGATACATATGTCAACCCGACCGGGAACGAAGGGATGGGTACGGGAGGCACCGGAGACGTCCTGGCGGGATTGATAGGCGGATTGATGGCGCAAGGCCTGACATGCGCCGACGCTGCCGTTGTGGGCGTGTACGTGCACGGCCTGGCGGGGGACATCGCCGCCGGACACAAGACCCGCCGCGGCATGATTGCCGGCGACCTGGTTGAGGCTATTCCTGAGGCCTGGAAACAGTTGGAGCAGGAAGCCGCGTCATGACTACGGTTGGCGACATAGGCGAATTTGGCCTGATCGAACGCGTTTCGCGGGCCCTGCAGACATCTCCAACGGTTGTTACGGGCGTGGGCGACGATTGCGCCGTATTGCGCGTCTGCGAGCGCCTCATGTTGGTTTCGTGCGACCTTTTTGTGGAGAACGTGCATTTTCGCCGCGAATACGCCACGGCGGAGGAGATTGGATGGAAGGCGGCGGCCTCGTGCCTGAGCGATGTTGCGGCCATGGGCGGCCAGCCGATGTTTGTGCTGACTGCGCTCGCATGTCCCCCCGAAACGGAAATGAACTACGTTCAAATGCTGTACCGAGGGATATCGGCGCTGGCATCGCGTTTTGGCACGGTAATCGTGGGCGGCGACACATCGATGAGCCGCGACGCCATTGTGCTCGACCTGACAGTGATCGGCCAGGCAATAGGCAACCGCTGTCTCACTCGTAAAGGTGCGCGTCCGGGAGATGTTCTGGCCGTTACCGGGCCATTGGGACTGGCGGCGGCCGGTCTTCACGCACTACAACATGGCCTCGACGCTCCCACGCTGCGTCATGCCCATACCACCCCCCGGCCTCGGGTTCCCGAGGGCCAGTGGCTGTGCAGCCAACCCTTCGCGCATGCGATGATTGACATCAGCGATGGGCTGGCGCAGGATGCGCAGCATATCGCCGACGCGAGCCATATTGGCGTCAACATCGAGCCCGGAAAACTCCCCGTGGCGCCTGAACTCAGGGTTTATTGTGACGAGAACTCCCTGGATCCGCTCGCGTTCATTCTTCATGGCGGCGAAGACTATGAACTGGCGTTTGCCATGGAAGGTGAGCACGCCGACAAGGCGGCCGAGGCGTTCAGCAACGAATTCCGCACCGAGATGCACGTGGTGGGGGAATTCACCACGGAATGGTCGGGGGGGCGGCTCGCCGGCGAACCGCTCGATATAAGAGGTTACGACCATTTCAGGAGCGCTTCCGGCGCGTAAGAGCAGTATCCGCCTTTCGAGGCCGGCAGCGGCCACGCCCACATCCACATGAGATTCGTCCCCGTTGAGGCGAGGAACGACAAGGCCCCGGTGAAGTCCCGGGGCCTTGCCTTTTGGGGGGAGGAGAACCAGGCCATGGCTTAGTCGTCGCTGACTCGCCGGACCCGTTCGCGCCTCTCGTCAGCCGATTTCGCGGCTGAGAGATAGCTTTCTATGCGCTCGAGCCACGTGGTCTCGAGCTGGAGTTCGCGTTGATTCCGAAGGCTTTTCTCGGGAGTCACACCGTATCGTTCCCGTGCCTCCGCAGTGAGCGAGCGATAAAGCTCCAGACTGCCCATGTCTATCTCCTTGGTTGAGGCGCCGCGGATGGCGCGCGCAGGACCAAGGAGGCGGTCACCACGGAACGTATCCGCCTTTAACGTGTGCGGATCGGTTCCATATTCATACAGGAACACCGGACCATAGATGCCCGTGCCCACATCGACTTCCTCGAAATACAGGTCCGTACCATCCTCGTAATCACGCAGGGCGTCCTCCCAGTCGAATTCGAGGCCCTGCTCGTAGTCATTGGCGCCGAAGACGCGGCCTTCGGAGAAACCGTCGTTGTAGCCGTCAATCCATCCTCCGTGCAGGTATTCGACATGCTCGTCGCTGGCCAGGAAATCCAGGTAGTCGGGCCAGAAGGCGTTGTCGTACCCTTCGCTGAATCCCAGGATGAAAGCATACCGGTAGTCGACGAAGTAGCCATCGTTGTATGCCCACCAGACACCGTCCCAGAATCCCGCGTCATACGCCGGACTCTCGACATAGGGAATGGTATCGCCCTGATAATAAATGGGCACGAAATCGAGGGTATCGTATCCGTCGTCGTAGCCCTGCCAGTACCAGTCATCGCGGGCGAAGCCCTTGTTGAAGCCGAGTTCGTAGTCGATCGAGTCTCCGTCCGGCAGTGTTCCATCGTCCGGAATCACGTAGCCCGGACATCCGAGTACCAACAGGGCGGAGCCCAGGCTCAGCGCCACCCAGCGTGCGGCTCGGAGCGTCTGATTCATCTTCGTTAGCATGAGACTAACCTCTCTTTCTTGAGACTGCCGATGCATTAGCGGCTCCGCGGAGACATCGATCTCGGCGAACTGGAGATAGAAGGCGCCGAACGGGCCGGAGCCGAAAAGGACCGACTCGAGCCGGATGACGACGGCGCACTTATCGAAGGCCTGAACGACGGCGCGCTCGACCGGACCGGCGCCGGGGCGGACGGGGCCACGCGCATCGTGCTCGTGCTGGGGAGCGAGCGCGATATCGATGGGGCACTCCGCATCGTGCTCGTGCTGGGACCGCTGCTCGAGATGCTCGGCGCACGGAACGAAGACATGGAACGCGAAGGCGCCGAATACGAAGAACTGCTGCTTGGCGCGGTTCTATAGCTCCGCGGGGAAGACGTTGGCGAAGACGATTCCCCGATCGTTAGGGAGCGGCTCGCGGGAGCGCTTCGCAACGGCGTCCGCATCGTTGTCGAAGACGTTGCGGAACTGCTGGGAGCGGCCGTCCTCGAGGATAGGCCCGAGCGCGTGATCGAACGGCTCGGCGGAGCGCTGCCCTGGGGCGTCTCGGCAGGCCGGTAGGCATCCGTTATAGTGCGCGCGCGGCTGCCGATTTCAGCGGACGGAAGCGATGTTCTGGGCGCGGTAATCTGCGCAGGCTCCGACCCGCTTCTCGTTACGGCCCGGGTGTCCGGATCGATGACACGCGTACGGGGCGTAGCAGGCACCCCGGAACTGGTGCTCGGGGCGGTGCGATTAAGATTCACGCCGGGGGCGGTCAAGGGGTTCCGTATGCCGCGCGATGTGCCGGTGGCAGTCTCCGCCGCGGAATCCCCGGTCTCAGGAACTGTGCGTGCACTGCTGAGCGTGCGCTCCACTCCGGACCGAACTGGCTCGACCCGGCCGCCAGCGGCGGTGTTCATGGCCGCGGAGGTCGTCGGTGCCGCCGAACGGTCCACAGCCACGGAGCGCAGGTTAGCATTGCGCGACGACGCCGTCATGGGCGTGCGCAACATGCGGCTGCCCGTGCGTTCTACCGACGAAAAACTTGTGCGGGTAATGCCGGACTGCAATTCGGCGCTCCGGGCCGATGCGGTCATGCTGCGGGGACCGATGGTATCCGGCCCGCGAATGACACGGCGTGGCGAGTAATCGCGGGTACGCAGGTTGGCGCCCCCGTGATACCACCGACCCGTGTTAATCGTCACATCGCCGGCGTAAATATTCCAGATCTGGACGTCGTCGTGATGGCCTATCCGAATGATGCCGGGGTAGCAGGCGCCGACATAGGCCGGACCATAGAGCAGACTATCGGCCACGCAATAGGAGCTGGCATACAGGCTGAAACGCGCTCCGCCGACCGTATAGTGCAGGTCGCCGTAGATGACCGGCTGGTTGTAGGGGCTAAGCGGGCACCAGACGAAGTTGTTGCCATAGCGCACCGAGGCTACCCATGCGGGACCCCAGCCCGGAGAGTACGACCACAGCCAGCCGTACCTGGCATGGTGGTGCCAGCGGCCGTAATGCGACGTCACATAGGCAAACGGATAGTCATCAACCCAACAGTACCCATAGACCGGGACGTAACTCCAGTAACCGTAGCGGTACGGCACGTAGTCGACAACCACCGTAGGCCGCCAATAGTAACTACTATCGACATAAACCCAATCGCCATAAGAAGCAAGAGAGGCGGCCCCTACCACGGGCGTCTCAATAACTTTGGCTGGCAGTTTCTCGTATCCTGTCGCGAGGTTTTCCGCGCGCTCGCGGCTCCATGCATCAAAATCGTCTTCGACGTTTCTATCGAACACCACAGGCGCGGAAGGAAGGTAACCGGGGTCCACAAAGACGCGCTTGCCCGTCGTAACCTTAAGCGGAGCTCCAACATCCGTGCGGACCTCGACATCGCCCCAGCGAACGGTGATAGTAGTCGAACCCTCATCCAGGACGTCTATGCGCACGTGGGTCTCGGGCGAGATTTCCACCCGGCATGCGGGCGTGATAAACAGGAAATCCCCCGTGCTGCGTGCGATGCGCTGAACGTAAAACGCCCCAGTCCAACCTCTTATGGAAGCACTCGGGGGGAGGTCGATGACCTCTACCTTACTGCCGTCCGCCATTCTAAGGAAGCTGCCGCCGGCCATTTCAACTTCCATGGTCCCGCCCTTGTCGGCCCAGAGCTGGTCACCGGGCAGGATGAGGGTGTTGGTGGTGGCGTAGCTCCAGTCGGCATCGGCCGTACCTTGAACCATCGCGCCGCCGGACTCGTAACTGATGCGCGCGTGCATGGCGGTCTCGGCTATGGCGTCAGGAGCGGCCCAACTCATAGCCAGCGCTACGGCGGCGATAAGGTATGCAGTCTTGTGGGCTCTCATGATTTGAACCTCCTTAAGAGTTCACTTCGCTCTGCTCAATTAGACGAACACGGTGAGCGAACATTCATAGGCAGCGGACATGGCAGCCGGAAAAACGGTGCTGACCCGATAGTTCTGGGACATCAGCAGAGCCCGCGGACACGGCAAGCCCGGGACGGGGACCGGAATACAGCGCCTTATCTCATTATTTCGTAAGAACTTACTGAGTATGATAAGGCCCTTCTCAGCAGACCGGTGGCACGGTCAAAACGTTTTTCCGAGGATATGTGCTCGTACATGAATTATACCGCCTGAACGGTCAATTCGACCCGGCTGGAGCATGCAAAACGAGTAGGTTAAGGCCGGACAACGAAAAAGGGGACCTCGACCCTACTCTCGAGGTCCCCGGTATGAAGCGAACAGAGATTAGCCAAGCTTATACGGTGCGCGGTAGTCGGGCTTGATGAGCGCTTCGACGCCGGGCACGTTATTCGTGACACGGTCGTTCGCAGCATCCCAATAGACCTTTTGCCCGGTCTGCATGGCCAGATTTCCGAGCAGGACGGTTTTCGTAAGCGGCACCGCATACTCGAAATTCGAGGCGGAAGGAGTCCCTTCCTTGCACGCCCGTACCCAGTCGCGTCGGTGTCCACCGGGCGTTTCGACGCGCGGGATAATCTTCTCGAGCTTCTGGAACGCTTCCTTGTTGGATTCCATGACGGAAGCAGGCACCAGGCGGGTATCGTCGCCATAGCACCCGGTGGTTAGCAGGCCTTTGGTTCCGACAAAGAGCGAGCCGTTGTCGCCATCACCGAGTTTCTCGTCGGCGGGCACGCCGGCCGGCCGTTCAGGTTGCCATCCCCCCTCATACCAGTAGACCACCACCGGCGGCATCGTGATATCTTTGCCGAGATACTTCGACGCGTATTGGTTGACGCGTTGCGGGAACTCGTACTTGACCAGGGCTTTGGTCGGACCGGTTTGCTTGTTGGCGTTTTCCTGCTTCAAGCACTCGACGCTGGTGGGGGTGCTCAAGTCGAGTGCCCAATAGGCCGGGTCCATGATGTGGCAGGCCATATCGCCGAGCGCGCCGCAGCCGAAATCCCACCAGCCGCGCCAATTGAACGGGGCGTACCCCTTATTATACGGACGCATGGGCGCCACGCCAATCCAGACATCCCAGGCCATCGTATCTGGCACAGGCTGTTCGGGAAGGGGCTCGGGAATACCTTGTGGCCAAATCGGGCGATCGGTCCAGATGTGGACTTCGGTGATATCGCCGGCGAGACCGGCCCAAACGGCTTCGCACATGCGGCGGACGCCGTCGCCCGAGTGCCCCTGGTTGCCCATCTGGGTGGCCACTTTGTAACGGCGCGCGGCCTTCAAGAGTACGTCCGCCTCGTAAATGGTCCGGGTGAGGGGTTTCTCGACATACACGTGCTTGCCGAGTTCCATGGCCGCCAATGCCGCGGGCGCATGCATGTGATCGGGACATGCGACAACGACCGCGTCGATGTTGTTGTGCTCCTTATCAAGCATTTCGCGGTAGTCACGGTACTTGGCGGCGCCGGACCACTTCTGGAAACCGTTCTTGCCCTGTTCCCAATCGGGGTCGCACAAAGCCACGCAGTTTTCCTGGTTGCGGATGATGTCGTTCAAATCACCGAACGCCTGGCCGCCGCACCCGACGCCCGCGATGTTAAGGCGCTCGTTGGCCGAGATGCGGATCGATGGTTTCTTGGCGGTTGTGGCGCACCCCGCCAAGGCCGCGGCGCCCGACATGAAGAAGAAGGTGCGTCGCGAGATGTGTCTGTGGTTCTTTTCGCTCATGGTTTGCTTCCTTTTACAGATGGTTGCTTCGCCCCGCGCGGGTGGGTCTCGCGATTCGGCAGGACACTCGCGCCAACCACAAAGACGGGACGTGTACCGTTCCTCAGCAAGACACCGCCGTTTGACGGGAATGCGGTTACAGAGGAGAAGCATAGCCTCCCGCCTGTCCTAGGTCAACTTTTCTACGCATTCTCGCGTTGAGATGTTGTTCCAGACTTGACCTGATTTTGCTCTTTCCACTAGGATGCGTTCAGAATGGCTGGAACTTGAAGGGTTGGCTGCTTCGATGGGGGTTCTTCTGCACCGAACGGGTCTGACCCGCCTGCCCCTCCCCCATACGCACTCGAACCCGGCACAATCGCGGAAGGAGGCAATCTAACATGAAAACGGGGACCCGGATTAACCTGTGCATTATGATGTTTCTCGAATTCTTCGTGTGGGGGGCCTGGTATGTCCCCATGGGCGTGTACCTCGGCGCGATCGATTTCTCGCCATCAGCCATCGCTAATGCGTATAGCACGGTTGCGCTGGCGGCAATAGTCTCGCCGTTCTTTGTGGGGATGATCGCCGACCGGTTCTTCGCCGCGGAACGCGTGCTCGGCATCATGCACCTTCTCGGAGGCATTGCACTGCTTGCCGTGTCGCGCCTTGTCGAGCCGGGTTTCTTCTTCTGGGTGCTGTTGCTTTACACGCTCACGTACACGCCTACGCTGGCGCTGGTCAACGCGGTGGCGTTCCAGCAATTGGATAGCATCGAGAAGCAGTTTCCCGCGATTCGTGTCTTCGGGACTCTCGGCTGGATTGTGGCGGGGCTGCTGATTGGGTTCCTTGAGGTAAACACCGGCGGCGCGCGGTGGAATTTCGTTGAACCCTTCCTGATCCCCGTGAATTTCGCCATCACGCTGGCCGGGGGTGAAGGGGACTGGGTTTCAGCGTCCGCGACGTCCATTCCCATGATAATTGCCGCCATCGCGGCGATCATCCTGGGCATTTACAGTTTCTTCCTGCCGCACACGCCGCCCAAGGCGAAAGGTCAGACGGTGAAGGTCCGCGATATTCTCGGGTTAGACGCGCTTGGACTGCTTAAA
>Ga0209606_1000704_pt1 | contig 47446 bp, 34 predicted proteins | sample AD_UKC057_MetaG_FD_184412 | JGI IMG/M metagenome (GOLD analysis project Ga0209606, IMG submission 184412) | Active sludge microbial communities of municipal wastewater-treating anaerobic digesters from USA - AD_UKC057_MetaG (SPAdes) (version 2) | ecosystem: Engineered > Bioreactor > Anaerobic >... | reverse complement strand
CCGATCAACTTCTGTCAGGGCAAGCGCTGGGACGCCAGGTGCGTCGACAACCAGTGTGTCAAGACCGAGGTTCCGGACGACACGGCTTGCGACGACACGGTCGAATCGGACAGGTGCGGTTTCTACTACTCCATGTTCTGCGGCGACGCGGGCCCGCTGCCCCCGGCCGTCCAGATCAAGCCGGACTGCCTCAGCTACTGCACCTCCAACACCGACTGTGACGCGAACGCGCACTGCGACCCGGTGGTTGCCACCGACCCGGATCCCGATCCGTCGCTGCGCGCCATGTTCTGTACGGCCGACCTGCCGAACGGCGCTGCGTCCAACGAGGATTCGGACTGCATCTCGGGGCACAGCCAGAACGGATACTGTTGCGGCGAAGGCGACTGCTGCCCGTCCAGCGACGAACAGGGCGCCGCGACCTGTCCGGGCTTCTACACGACCCCGGCATCCTGCGACACCGTCTCCGACCCGATCACCGGCGACCTGGTGTGCGAAGGACACAGAAAGGATCCGATCTGCGTCGACAACAAGTGCGGCGATCAGCTCGTTCGTGACGACTGCCGTTGCGGCGGCGCCCTCGCGGACAACTGTGGCGCGTTCCTGCCGGCATTCTGCCCGGTTTCCCCGACGTCCACCTGCCCGGGCGCGACGTGGCTTGAGCCGTGGGATGGCGGTGGCACCGAGTGTCTCACTTCGTGTCTGACTGCCGGCGTACCGGATGACAGCAAGTGCGACGACGATGCAAGATGCGACTGGGATGACAACAACCCGACCAATGCAATCTGCATCCCGCTCGTGCCCAACGGCGGTCCGTGCGAGGAAGACATCGACTGCCTGAACCAGCAGTGGCTGCCGGGCGGTATCGGACACTGCCAGAACGATTTCTGCTGCGACTTCGGCGATTGCTGCAACCGCAACACCGACTGCCCGGTCGTTGAACCGCGCGGTGGTTACTGGGCACCGCCTTCCTGCAGCGATTACTCGACCTGTCAGGGTACCGAGACCCTGGCGACCTGCATTGACTCACAGTGCGGCTCCGAGTACGCACCGGAAGACTCGGCCTGTGTCTACGACCTTGGCCAGATTTCCGATGACTGCGGTTACTACCTGCCTGTGTACTGCAACGGCGATGTGGAACAGATCGACCCGCCGTGCCCGACGTCCTGCTACGACGCCGGCACCACGGTCGAAATGGACGAGGTCTGCGACGCGAACGCCCACTGCGACCCGCTGCCGCCGACCTACTCGACCGCCGAGTGCGTGGCCGACCTGCCGAACGAGCAGCCGTGCAACGAGGATTCCGACTGTATCTCACAGTTCTGCCAGTCTGGTTACTGCTGTGACGTCGGTGGCTGCTGCGCGGGCTGCAAGATCACGAACGCGACCCCGTCGTTCGGCAACGCCGGATACGAAGGCCCCGTTTCGACCGAAAGCGGCTTCATCCAGTTCGCGCCGAGCGTGCCGCTCGGAAAACGTCCCGCAATCGGCACCAACACCATCGGCACCGACCTCGGCACCTACGAGGGAATCACCGTGGTGATTTCGTGCTGGAACAGGATCATGGATCAGTCCGAGACCGACATCGACTGCGGTGGCCGCGTCTGCAACCGTTGCGTGACCGGCAAGCACTGCGTCTACGGAACCGACTGCGCGTCCGGAACCTGCGTGGCCGGCGTCTGCGAGTGAGACATGGCCAGCCCTCGGGGTCTTCCCGGGGGCTGGCAACAACACTCCCCACATGAACTGACTTATTGACAAGACGCGTGGCGGGCCTGTAAAATCAGCCTGCTTTTATACGGCGCCATAGCCAAGTGGTAAGGCAGAGGTCTGCAAAATCTCCACCCCCGGTTCAAATCCGGGTGGCGCCTCCGGATTTCTCCGTTTTCCCGCCCAATCCCGTTGTTGTGCTTTGACACCACAAGGTGACGGCAATATAGTGCTTAACGGTCAATGGCGACTTTTCTGGAGGCATCGATGTCAAACAGGCGCTTCATGACGGATCAATGGAACGATTGTGAATGTGGTTGTAACGACGACCGGCCCGGCGACTGGCCTGGACGTCCGATGCGCGATTTTCGTGATGACTGGCCCGGAAGGCCGGTAAAGGAATTCTGTATGGAAGGTAAGGGAAGCCCCGAGTTCGGTTTCAGGCGTCAGTTCATCAGCCGCGCCGAAATGCTTCAGAGCCTCAACGCCTATCTCGAGGAGCTCGAAAACGAGGCCGAGGGCGTGCGCGAGGCGATTGACGAACTTCTCGACGAAATGCTGGAGTGCGGCGACCTCGATGAGGACGACCTCGAGGACGAGGAAGGCTGCTGCTGCTGCGGCGACTCCGAAGAAGAGTGTGAGGAAACGGAAGAGAAATAGTCCCGCTGCCGGTGTCTTTCCACCCCCGGATTTCCGCCCCACGTCAGTAATGATTGTTACACCTGTTTGAGCAGGAACTGACCGGCGAAGACCGCCGCAATCGCGATCGGTGTGACGTAGCGGAGCAGGAAATTCCACGTGCGGTAGACCGGGGTCGACATCGCATTCAGTTCCGGGCGTTTCTCTTCATCCTTCAGCATCCATCCGACGAAGACCGCGATCAGGATGCCTCCGATGGGAAGGAACAAATTCGATGTTATGAAGTCGAGCATGTCGAATATCGTCTTCTTAGCCACCGTCACATCTTTCAGGACGTTGAACGAAAGCGCGCACAGGATGCCCAGTCCCGTGATGGCGGAAGCGGCCAGAAGTACGGCCCGGCGTCGGGTCATCTTCTTTTCGTCGATAAGGTAGGAGGCGACGACCTCAAGCAGCGAGATGGTTGAGGTCAACGCGGCCAGCAGAACCAGGACATAGAAAACGATCAGCAGCCAGCGTCCACCGGGCATCGATCCGAATATGACCGGGATTGCGGTGAAGAGATTGCCGGTTCCGGAGTCGTGCATCACCAATCCAAACGAGAAGATGGAGCCGCAGACCACAATGCTCGCGAGCAGCGCCACGCCGGTGTCGATCAGCGGGATTGCGTAGGAGGCCGTGTCTATCCTGGCGTCCTTGTCCAGGTAGCTGCCGTATGTGAGCATCGCGCCCATCCCGACCGAGAGCGAGAAGAACGCCTGCCCCATGGCGGCAAGGATCATCTGACCGCTGATGATCGAGAAGTCTGGCTTGAACAGGTATCCGAGCACCTGCCCGCCTCCCTTGAGCGTCAGCACCCTGACCGCGAGAACCAGCAGCATCAGCAGGAGTATCGGCATCATCACCTTGCTGCCGCGTTCTATCCCGCCGGACACGCCACCCAACACCAGAAGAACTGTTGCTGTCATGAAGACCAGGTACCAGACCACCTGTTTGACCGGATTGCCGACGAAATCCTTGAAAAGCTGCTGAGGCAGTATTTCCGTCTTCTTTTTGTCGACCAGCGCTCTAAACGCCTCTTCGCTGCCGGCTTTCTGCCGGATCTGTCCGATGGCTGCCTCAAGATCGGGCTGCTGTCCGGAGGTGACGTTCAGGTCGGCGGCCATCGCCGCCATCGCGGTGGCATCGCTGATCTCGGTCTGCGCGCGACCGAATTCGTTCACCACCGACTTGTATGAATATTCGATCGTCCACCCGGCCACAACGGTGTAGTACGCGAGGATAAGGAAACCGGTCACGATACCGAGGAATCCGATCAGGTTCCAACGCGTCTTCGGCCGCAGCGCGTTGAAGGATCCCACCGGGTTCCTGCGGCCCCGCCTGCCGACAATGATCTCGCCGATCATGACGGGCAGGCAGATGAACACCACGCAGACCAGGTACAGAAGGATGAAGGTCCCGGCGCCGTGCTGGTCGCCCGCCCCGCCGCCGAACTTATAGGTGAGATACGGGAAGCGCCACAGATTGCCCAGTCCAACGGCACTTCCGGCAGCGGCAAGCACGAACCCCAGTCTGCTGTTGAACGCCCCGCGGCCAGCCTTTGGTTCCAGTGTCTTACTCTTGTCCTTCATGTTTTGCTCCGGTGTCTGTGTCCAGGGATCTGAAGAAACATTATGCCCGATAGGAGTTTGGAGTCCAGCCGGTTCGTGCCGCGAAACATCAAAAGACGTCCTCTCGATGTTGACAGGCCGCGTTCGGTGGATGACGATTATGATCCTTTGAAATCTGGAGGCTTTGATGTTTTCGACGGTCAGGGAACTGCTTGCGTACATAAGGAAGGAGGATGTCAGGACGGTGGATTTCAAGTTCACCAGTCTGACGGGCCGTGCCCATCACGTTACTCTTCCCGCCAGGCGGATGGATGAGTCGATCTGGGAGTCTGGAATCGGTTTCGACGGTTCGAACATGCCTGGTTTCAAGACGGTCGAGGCCGGGGACATGGTCATCGTGCCGGACATTGAGACCGCCTTCATCGACCCTTTCTTCGAGGAAAAGACGCTCTCTCTGATATGCGACGTCCGAGAGGCAGGAACACTTGATCCGTTCCCGCGCGACCCCCGCGGCATCCTGCGCAAGGCGTGCGAGTACATGGCTTCCACCGGCATCGCCGATGACTGTCATTTCGGACCTGAATACGAGTTTTACCTGGCCGAGGACGTTCAAGTTAAGAACGGCTGCGCCGAGGCCAGTTCCAGGATTATCTGCAGCGAGGGCTCGCTGTCGGCCGTAGAGGGGTTCCGTCAGGCGGTAACCCTGGCGCCGCACCGGGGATATCACGCATGTCCCCCAGGCGATGCCTACTACAACATCCGCAACGAGATGGTGGTGATGCTGGAAGAGGCCGGTGTCGGCGTCAAGTATCATCATCACGAGGTCGGATCGGTCGGACAGCAGGAGATCGAGGTCGACATGACCAGTCCTGTCCGCGCCGGCGACGTCGCCCTGCTGGTCAAGTACTTCGTCAAGATGACCGCGAAGAAGCACGGACTGGTCGCGACATTCATGCCCAAGCCGTTTTACGGCGAGGCCGGCAGCGGAATGCATTTCCACCAGCACCTCTTCAAGGGCGGCAAGCCGGTCTTTTTCGATGAGAAGGGTTACGCCGGCCTTTCAGCGTCGGCCCTTTCGTACATCGCCGGACTCCTGCAGCACGCTCCCGCGCTCCTCGCGATCACGAACCCGAGCACCAATTCCTACCGTCGCCTCGTCCCTGGTTTCGAGGCGCCGGTGAACGCGTTTTTCTCGCTCGGCAATCGCAGTGCGGCGATCAGGATCCCGAAGTACGCCACGTCGCCGGGCAAGAAGCGCATGGAGTTCCGGACACCGGACGCCACATGCAATGTGTACCTGGCCGAAGCGGCGATGCTGCTGGCCGGTATCGACGGCATCCTCAAGGCGATGGATCCGACTGCTATGGGTTTCGGCCCCTACGACATGAACGTGTTCGCGATGGATCCCGTCGAGCGGGAGCAGCGCATCAAGCCGCTGCCCTCCAGCCTCGAAGAGGCCATCCGCGCGCTTGAGGCGGATCACGATTTCCTGGTCGATTCCGGCGTCTTCTCGAAGTTGCTGGTGAAGGACTGGGGTTCGATTCACCGAAAGAGCGAGATCGAGGAAATGAGGGGACGTCCGCACCCGTGGGAGATAGAGGCTCATCTGGATTGCTGAGGCAGGGGGATTCGCGATGCAGGCTTCCGATTTCAGTTTCAAAGACAATTCCGGGCTTGAAGTCCATGTCAGCAAGTGGATGCCCGACGGCACGCCGAAGGCGGTCATTCAGGTGGTTCACGGCATGCAGGAACCGGGCTGGCGCTACGCGGCTTTCGCGGCTGACATGACCGCGGCCGGTTACGCCGTGTACGCTCCCGACGCGCGCGGACATGGAAAGACGCTGGTCGACGGATTGAAGGGAAAGCTGGGTGAAGGCGGCTGGGAGTCCGTGCTCGGCGCCACCACGCAGATGACAGGGATCATTCGTCAGGAACTGCCCGGTCTGAAGCTTTTCCTTCTTGGGCATTCCTGGGGGTCTTTCCTGTCCCAGGCGTACATCCAGTCGTTTGGCGATCGCATCGATGGCGTGGTTCTCTCGGGCACGAACGGCAGCAATCCGCTCGTCGGTCCCGGCCTGCTTATCGCGAAGCTCGTTGTGGCATGCAGGGGTGCCGACACAAAGGCCGAACTGCTGCATCAGCTTTCGCTGGGGCCATATAACAAGGGTCTGCACGACACCGATACAGGTCTCGACTGGTTGTCGCGTGACACCGGCGTGGTAAGGGCCTATTTCGACGATCCCGAGTGCGGCGCCGACTTCCCGAACGGTTTCTATCTGGAAATGTTGAGACTCCTCAAGACGATCTGGACCCCGGCCCACGAACGTCGCATCCCCAGGGACCTTCCGGTGTACATCTTCGCCGGTGAAAGCGACCCCGTCGGTGGGCGTGGAAAGGGCGTGAAGGCACTGCACGAGCGTTATCGGAAGCTGGGGCTCGCAGATCTTCAGATGAAGCTGTATCCAGGTGGACGTCACGAGATGCTCAACGAGATCAATCGTGACGAGGTAATTTCCGATCTCAGGGCCTGGCTGGAAACTCATCTGTAGAAGGGCAATCTCCCAACGCGCGACCGATACCAACGGAGGTCATTTTGATCAAGGCTGGTTTTGTCCAGACTAATCCGATCCGACTCGACCGCGCGGCAAATTTCGAGGCGGTCGAGGCGATGGTTGCCGCGAGCCCCGGCGCGGACTTGTGGGTTCTTCCCGAGCTTTTTGCCACAGGATATCTGTTCGTCGACCGCGACGAGCTGGTATCGGTGGCCGAGCCTCTGGACGGGCCGACAGCGAAGTTCCTGACCCGGCTGGCGATCAGTCACGGCACCACGTTCGTTGCCGGATTCGCGGAAAGGGACGCCGACGTGGTTTTCAACTCCGCGATGGCGGTCGATGGCGACGGTCCCCGGGCGGTCTACCGTAAGACGCACCTGTTCGATAACGAGAAGCGCTGGTTCGAGCCTGGCGATTCCGGATTCGTCGTTACCCCGCTGGCAGGGGTCAGAGTCGGGATGATGATCTGTTTTGACTGGCGTTTCCCCGAGTCTGCCCGGACCCTGGCCCTGGCCGGGGCGCAGGTAATCGCTCACCCTTCGAACCTGGTTCTTGGCACATGTCAGGACGCGATGGTGACGAGGGCGCTTGAGAACGGTGTATTCACGATTACCGCCAATCGCGTCGGTTCTGAACAGGTCGGCCCGGTATCCGCCCGATTCACCGGCAAATCCAGAATGGTGGCTCCCGACGGAACAGTTCTCGCGGATGGCTCTCCGGACGCGCCTCACGTTTCCGTGGTGACGATGGATCCGAGCCTGGCCGACAGCAAGGCGGTCACCGGTCGCAATGACCTGTTTGACGACAGACGGCCCGGTTTCTACAGAATCTGATGTGAGTGGCGGTCGAGCCTATTTCGCGTTTGAGACGGCCCATCCCATCGTGTCGATCGAAGCGTTCAAATCATTGGTCGTGACTATGGCCGTCGCGGCTATCCCGGCCAGCGTTCCGTCCGCGTTGACCGCTATGAAACGGCCGCCAGCCACGGGGGTTGCCTCGCCATCCGGGGAATTCTGTCTGAAGATGGTCTGCTGGTTCCATGTGCCACCGCGTCGCCAGGCGTATCTGATCTGGCCATGCGTGACGACCTGGGTTTTACCGACGATCCTGACCGCGATGTCCGAATAGATGATGTGGGGGCGTCCGCTGAGGTCGATCGCCAGGATTGGACGACCGCCCGTGAAGCGCGTCCCGCTACCCCTGTATCCGTCGTTATCGACCTGCACGGTTTCGGTCTTGAAGAGGTTGTCCGTGTCGCGGTAGGTGTACTTCAGGGCGGTGGACAGAAGGATTCCTTCGTTTGAAGCGACCGCTGACACCCAGGCCAGCCCCTCCCGTCCATAACTGCCGATCGCGAACGACATTCCCAGATCCGAGGGGACAACGCCCTTGACCTGCTGGAGTTTCCATTCGTCGGACGAGGTGCGCGAGGCGACCCAGAACTCGTCACCCCCGGTTCCGGCCTTGATGTAGCCGATCACGGGCAGGCCATCTGCGTCGAACCAGACGTCGACCGCCGTCCGCATCGCGGTGTCGGGGGACGTGTACGATGTGATGTCGAAGCCTGTGCCGTTGTAGGCCGCGTCAAGGAATCGCATCGTGCCGCCCGATGGGCGGGCCCTGAATGCCAGATGGACGACACCGTCACGCCCCTGACGGGCCCCAAGCCCTTCGATGTCGGAGTAGGTGTTCTGTGCGTCGACAGGGGCCCAGTCCGGGGCTTCCTCGCCAACCACGGCGAAGTCCCAGCCGGTTTCCGTCTGGACGAACACCATGGGAGAGCAGTCATCGTATGCCAGCATGGCGGTTATGACGGGTGCCGCGGTTGCATCGGTTCTGGACAGGAGAACGCGCCGCGGTACCACATCGTCGATGGCAGGCGGCGATTCAAGGTTGATCTGGGACAGGACAAGATCGGCATTGAAAGTGTTGTCTATGAAACGGTCGACGAACACGAAGCCCATCGTGTCACAGGCGTTGACCGCGACAGCGCTGTGGTCGGAGTCGCTAACGGTCAGGAAGCTGTCCATCTGGTTGGTTCTGGTCGAGACGAAGTCGTATCTGAAGTGACCGAAAATCTCGATGGGCGGCGTCACGGTCGCGTCCGAGGCATTCGAGTCATCCTGGCCGATGTCGCCGGCCAGATCCTGGGAGAACGAATCCTGATTCAACATGTCGTCCTGCGTGTCGATCAGCGCGACATCCGCTTCGTCGGTGTCGTCCAATGTCACTTCGGACGTGGAGTCGAGGAAGGCATCCAGGGTGGCGTCCGAACCCGACGTTCCCTGGGAACAGGCGGTGGCGGCCGCAAGGCCCGCCGCAAACAGTATCGACAGACAAAATCGTCTCATCCGGGAACCCCGCTTGCAATCAACCTGAATGGAACGGATTACGGTATCATTACGCGCGATTTGCCGCAAGGAGGGCCGAGGTGGCCCCTCGGGAGCGATAGATGGAATACGATTCGAGCTCCGGAATGTTCGAGGTGTTGACCTCGATCCTGCGCGGTGCTGCCAAACTGCTCGGCTGTACGTCCGCCAACATGGTCCTGATGGACGAGAAGTCCGGCACGGTCAGGGTCGTTGTCGCGACCATGGCCTCGATTCGCAGTCAGATCGGCGAGGTCGAGAATCTGGTGGGAGCGGTGCAGAACGTCGCTTTCCCGCTGAACGCCCTTTCCCCGACGGCGCTTGCGTACCGTTCGTGGAAGGAACGCAGCAGCATGGAGACCTCGTCGCTTGCAGAGATAGTCGGTCCCGAGGTGATGCCGACCGACGGCGTCGAGGCGGCGATGGACTACCTGGGAGATCACCGCTTTTTCCTGGTTCCGGTCATGTCGGGAAGCCTTTCGTTCGGGGTCCTCATATTCGAGAAACCCGGCACCAATCCATTCAGTCCGCAACAGCGCGAACTCCTGATCCGTTACGCGCAGCGGGTCGGCGAGATAATAGACATGCACCATCGCTCGGCGGCCTTTCCGGAGTATGAATCCTTCGGGACGGTGGATCACGAAAACGCGGTCATTCGATTTTTGATCGATTCCAGAGGTGAAGTGCGCGGGGCCACCGGTGGACTGGACCGGCAGGAGGACGGGGGATATGTGGTCGATTTCGGCCAGGCGGCGCCGACCATGTTGATCTCCGGTGTATTCATGAGGGAACTCGGTTCCGAGGCAGCCGCGTTTCTGGCATCCGATCAGCCCGGGTTGACTCCCGCCCGCTTCGTCCCGGAGTGTGGTGTCGAATTGCCGGGAAGCGGCCTCAGTTTCAGGCTGGAGGCTTCGTTCGGCAGGATATCCCTGGACGGCGCGGATGAACTTGCGGTCGTCACTCTTCACGAACTGAGGGCCAGGCAGCAGCTAGCCACGCATCAACTCGTCAGGATGGCCCTGGGAGAGGCGTCTCCGGTCGTGCTTGTGGGAAATGATCTGTGCATCACGTCCGAGAACGAGGCGGCGGACCGGCTTTTCGGATACGAGGACGGTGGAATGGCCGGGATGGCCATAGGCTGCATCTTCCGGGACGCACAGGACATCGGCGACCTGCTCGACAGCCAGATCATGTATCTGACCAGCGGGTATTTCGAGGAGTGCGCTCTGCTCAGGCGCAAGGATGGCGAGTGTTTTCCCGGGTATGTGGAGGCGCTTCTGCTGGTGGACGCGGACGAGAACAGGATTGGATACCTGGTCAGGATTCGTGAGCAGTGGGCGCCGGTAGAGAAAGGGGCGGGCGAGGAACACCTGGTCAGACGGGAACGGCTGGCGACCATGGGTGAACTCGGTGCCCAGGTGGCGCACGAGATAAGGAACCCGATTCTTGCAATCGGGGCCACCCTCGAGGCGATGTCCGCTGATGCAGGCGACGAATCGGACAAAGAGGTGTTTGAAGGCCTGCGAAGCGAAATCAACCGTCTCGACATGCTGTTGCGCGACTATCTGTCGATGGCGTCGAGACACAACGCGGCGATAGTTCCGGTCGACCTGGCTGCCGTGGTCGGAGATGTCGCCAGGTTGCTTCGCGGCGGCCCGAAGTGGGGAAGCAGGCTTTTCCAGTCGTCAGTGCCGCGCGGCCTTTCGGTCTTGGCGGATCCGGATTCCATCAGGCATGTGATGTTCAACCTGATCCTTAACGCGGTCGAGGCGACATCGGCTGACGGGACCATAGCGGTGTCTGTCGACGCCGGTGAACGCGACGTGGCGATTTATGTCGATGACGACGGCCCCGGCCTGTCTGCCAGCCCCAGAGAGGTGTTCGAGCCGTTCTTCACGACAAAAACGCACGGTACTGGACTGGGGTTGACCGTCTGCCGACGGATCCTGCAGACAATCGGTGGCGCCGTTTCGCTGCGCAACCGCGAGGAAGGCGGATGCAGAGCTTCGGTGGTCCTGCCGGTTCCGGCCGGAAAGAGGGAGGGATAGATGAGCCCGGGCGAAGTCTTGGATGGACAGGTCTCCCATGACGGATTCTCGGTCCTGGTGGTGGACGACGAGGTGCTTTACGCCCGCGCCATAGCCAGGGCCCTCGCCAGGCTCGGTTTTGACTGCGCCGTGGCGAACACCGCGGCGGATGCGATGTCCAGGGTCAAGAGTTCGCGGTTCGATGTGATTCTGCTGGATCACAAGCTTCCCGACGGCGACGGAATCATGATGATTCCTTCCATTCTTGCGCTTCAGAAGGCCGCCTCGGTGGTTGTGATGACCGCGTTCGAGGCAATCCCCAACGCGATTCAGGCAATCAGGAACGGGGCCGAGGACTATAAGGTCAAGGAGACCAGTATTCAGCCTCTGGTGGAGACCGTGACGGAGATATACCGTCGCAGAAGCACCTGTGGCCAGGAAGCGAGGGTCTCGGGCGCACTGGTTGGAGATTCACCGCTGATGCGTCAGGTTGCGGTCGAGATCGAGCGGGTCGCTCCTTCTCCCGCCACCGTCCTTCTCACTGGCGAGACCGGTTCTGGAAAAGAAGTTGCCGCCCGCGAGATCCACCGCCTGTCCGGTCGGGCGGATCGGCCTTTCGTGGCGGTGGACTGCGCATCGTTGCCTTCCCAGCTTGTCGAAAGCCTGTTGTTCGGACACGAAAAAGGGGCTTTCACCGGTGCGGATCAAGCAAGGGCCGGCGCTTTCGAGGAGGCCGCGGACGGCACGATTCTTCTTGACGAGATCGGCGAGATGCCTCCTGAACTCCAGACCAGGCTTCTTCGCGTGATAGAGTCCCGCACGTTCAAGCGCGTCGGTTCAAACCGCGAGTTGCCGATGCAGGCCCGAGTGATCGTCGCGACCAACCGCGACCTGGCCGTCGAGGTTGAAGCTGGACGGTTCCGGTTCGACCTGTTCCAGCGCATATCGGTCTTCCCGATCAAGCTGCCGCCTTTGAAGGATCGCGGTTCCGACATCCTTCTGCTGGCGGGGATCTTTCTTGATCAGATCTGTCGAGGGATGAAGATCCCGGTCAGGCGCCTTTCGCCCGAGGCCGGCGAGTACCTGATGAGTTATGATTTCCCTGGCAATGTCAGGGAGTTGCGTAACATCATCGAGCGTGCGGTCATCCTGGGCGATGCTCTGGTGATCGGGCCGGGACATCTGCCTGAGCGCGTCCTGAGACAGCGTCGGCAGTGTGTCACTGAGTCGGGCGGCGAGGCGCTGTCCAGTGCCGGCGAAAGCCCGGTCGGACTTGGATTCGTGCCGGGCGTGGACACGCTCGAGGTTTTCGAGGAGCGACTGATCCGCGAGGTGCTTGCGCGAGCGGGCGGCAACAAGTCCGAGGCTGCCAGGCTCCTGGGTATAAGTCGTTTTGCCTTGATGCGACGACTCGAAAAGACCGATCATGAGACGTGACCTGCCGGGGGCGTAGACTATGAAGTCCCGTTTTTTAAATTCGATGATGAGGGTTGCCGGAGTCGTAATCGCGGTATTGGTCGTGGTCTCGGCGGTAGTGTTCACCTGGGCTTCCGGCGGCATGAACAGCGATGAGCTGCGAACCGCCGAGGTCGTGTCGTTCGGTGATTCGCCAGAGGCTGGTTCCGATAGTGGCGCGTTGAAGGTGATCTCCTTCAATATCGCTTTCGGCGGGGGGCTGACGGGAAATCCCACCGACAGGCACCCGACGGGCGAGGTGCGGGAGAATCTGGATTCGATAGCGGCGTTCATAACGGAAAATAATCCCGACATCGTCTTCCTGCAGGAGGTCGATCGCCCCTCATCCCGGACCAGTCGTGTCGATCAGTTTGAATACCTGCTGAAGAAGACGGGCATGAAGCACGGATGCTTCGTCTCGACATGGCATAACCGCTGGGTTCCTTTCCCGCTGTTCCCCTTTGCCGCTCAGATCGGCGGCGTTCATTCGGGACAGGCCATCTTAAGCCGGTATCCAGTGTCCGAGTGTCGCCGGATTCCCCTGCCACAACCTTCCGATAACGCCTGGTGGTACAACAGATTCTTCCTTCGAAGGGCGATTCAGCACGCCATCGTCGATATCGGGGACGGCGTCTCTCTCGACGCGGTGAATGTTCATCTTGAGGCGTTCTCGATGTCCAACCGGCGCGAACAGGCTCAGATCCTGGCGGAATACGTCAGCACTCTCCCCTCCGACCGACCGCTTGTCATGGCGGGCGACTTCAATTCGCTGCCGCCTTTCACTGTCCAGACCAAAGGTTTCGCAGACGAGGACACCGACTTCACTGGAGATGACACCATCGAGATAATCAGTTCGATCCGCGGGCTTCGCGAGGTGTTCATCGACGACCGCCGCGGTTGGTCCGAGGCCAGGTTCCACACCTTCCCGGCGTCGCAGCCGACCCGGCGTCTCGATTATGTGTTCTACAGGGGCCTGGGTGGTGGCGTCGCGACCGTTCAGCGGGACAAGCGGTTCTCTGATCACCTGCCCGTCGTTGCCGGATTTCAGTTCGCGGGGCGTTCGAAGTAGATTCGGCGAATCAAGGCGAACAGCAGGACCGGAACCACCAGGGAAAGGCCCAGGGCGCTTCCCATCCTCATAACTGGCATCACGCCGAACATCAGCAGCGACGCGCCGCCCGCGGCCAGGGCCAGGGCGAAGAACGTCGGGTATCTGGTTGAACCACCCGACGGGTCGTTGATCGTTTCCGAGAGGAAAAGCCACGCCAGCGGAGCGATCAGGTAGATGGAGGCCGAATTCGGGTCGGCGTTCACGCCGAGCAGGGATGATATCGCGAAGGTCATGGCCGTTGACGCGGCGCCAACAGGCAGGACCAGCAGGAGCGCGGGACGGCGGAATCCCAGGAGAAGCACGAAGATCGCCGCGGTCATGAACAGAAGCAGGGTCGCCATGTTCAGACCGCCAAGCAGGCGCTGTTCCGCAGCTTTCGTGAACGCCGGGTATCCGCTGATCGCGAATTCCAGTTCCTGGGGTCCTTCAGGTACAGGGGCTATAGTGGACGCCAGGACGCCGTGCGCCCGCATCCTGAAGTTTTTGGGCGTGTCGACACCCGAAACCAGTTCGTCCAGCAGCGCTTTCGAACGCTTCTCGATACGAAGGCCTTCAAGACGGACCGCTATCGATTCGGCAACCCTGAGCGCCATGTCCGGGCTGTTTTCTTCCTCGGCCCATGAGGGCTGGGCGTTGATCACATCGGCCAGTGTCTGAACGTCACCGTGCAGAACCGCGGCCACGGCGTCCCACTCGGTGGGAAGCGGATTCCACGGAGAATCTTCCGAGTCCATCCACGTCCGAATCTCGCTCGTCAGAACGTTCAATTCCTCGCTGGACGGCGGAAGTCCGGTCCTGGCGATCACCTGTCCGATTCGTCCCTCCGGCAATGCGACGCCGTAGATTCGGGCAATGGCATCGATCCGAATGGATGCGGCCTCAGCACCGGTCTTTTCGGAATCCGCGGCGGCCTGCCTGACGACCTGGATCAGTTCGTCGTAACGATCCCTGGATCCCGCCGGCATCCTTACGGCCAGCATGGCCTCCTGCCTGTCCCGCGATATCAGGGCCTTAATGTCCTCGATACCTTCGATGTAGAACGAGATGTCGTTGAGCTGGTCATCCCGCGGAGGTATCCAGTACGTTCCGCTCATGCCGTCGGACAGGTAGGCGACGACCTGGGTTATGCATCTGACGTCCGCGAACTGGCCTGATCCCTCGATCAGATCCGCGAAGCGCATCAGGCGGTTCAGGGAAGCGGCGGATCCGAAATCGCCCTTCACGCTGACCTGCATGATGTCGTTGCCGCCGATCTTGCGGTCGAAGAAGTCCACGCCGCGTCCGACGTCCTCGCCGCTTGAGAACATGTCCTTGAGCGCGACGGCGAACCGGAAGTCCCTGGTCGCGACCATCGAGCCCGCGAAGAGCACTACCGGTATCAGCAGGGCGATAAGCCTTTTCGCAAGACTGGCGGGGCGGTGTTCCTGAACCGGATGCGCCATGGCCGGTGCCGGCGGAACCAGCGTCATCAACGGGATGGCCATCACGATTGCCGCCAGCGCAAGCACGGCGAAGCCGACCGCCATCGCCGGAGCGAAGCCCTGAAGATAGGGGATCGACAGGTTTGCGTGGTTCTGCCAAGCGCTGACAAGACCGAATCCGGCGGCAGCGACCACCAGGGTCAGCCAGGGCAGGAATTCGAGGAATGTATCGGATCCCCTCGTCCTGCCTTCGGCGGCCCTGGAAAAGACCAGGGCACCGAAGGTCAGGAGGAGGAGAGCTCCATTGAGTACCGGCATGGTGACGGGGAGGCCGAGAAGGTGAAGCGTCCCCAGCCACCATGCCAGCGGCATCAAGGCACAAAGAAGGGTCATCAGGATGGCCGCGGGACGGCGCAATCCGATGAAGAGCACGAAGAACAGGCCGACGGCGAACGCCGGGATGACCCAGCGGAGACCGTCCATGATCTTGCGGGACACCTGATAGGTCGCGAAGGCCGATCCGAAGTAGTAGGAAGAAAGCGGGCCGCGTTCGCGTTCGACGACGCTGATGATCTTTTCGGCCATCGCGGCGCTGTCGGCTTTGTCCGACAGCTTCACCATGATCACGTAGGCCTTGAGGTCTTTCGAGACGAAGGCACCGGGAAGCTGGACGTTCGACAGGATCTTGCCGGCCAGTTCGTCCAGTCCCTCCCTGGTCATCGGGATGGACGGCACGGTGTTGTCGATGTGAACGGTGCCTTCATCGTCCACCTTGGTGGATTCGACGTTGATCACGCTTCTGACCGCAATGATCCCGTCGTCCTTCTTCTGTTCCTCGAGTGCCCTGGTGATGTTCGCCACACGGGACAGGCCGTCCGAGGTCAGCGGGTCTCCCGGCTCCTCGAGGCCAATCATCAGGTTGTTCAGCGCCCCGAACCGGCCGTTGAGGTCCTGCCAGAAGGCGACCTCCTCGATATCCTGCGGCAGGAATCCGGTGGTCCCGCCCTCTTCGGGCTGAATGGTCGGGAACTGGGTGAAGGAAACCGCCGTGATGACCACCGCCACCACCAGCATTGGAAGACGCTGCCTGATCAGGAACGCGTGCAGTCCGGCCCACATGTTCGAATTAGTCGTTTTCATCAATCTCTTTGCACCATCAATCAAGGCGCCTCGGCGAATAGCGATTCATGCCCTTCGATAAGTGTCTGGCAGCCCATCGTCTCGTCGACACGCCTGAACTGGTAGAACGTGCCCTCTTCAGAGGGAACGACAGTGGCGCCGTTGTTAAGGAGAGGCTGGTCGGCTCCGAGCACGACTTCATCAACCGCGAACGTCATAGTGCCGGTGATCCAGCGACCGTCACCAGACAAGGTACCCTCGGCCAGCGAGAACTTCGCCCGTTTGGCCATGTAGCGTTGGCCTGTGGTCAGGTTGCCGCCCATGTCCACGCTGACATCGATCGTGACGCCCGGATGTGTGTCGCTGTCGATGTCCGGGTAGTTCGCCAGATTGGCCGCCTCGTTCTTCTTGTCAACGGCCGGAAGCGGGTCGTTGTCGCCGATCGTCTCGGCCAATGCCCATTTCCAGACGATCTCCTGTGCCGAGACCTTGTCGCCGCTGACCGAAAGTTCGATCGGGGTCGAGGCAATCGCATCCCTCAGCGCCGGTTTTGTTTCAGTCGTGTTGTTGATTACTTCGCCGGGTACGACCTTGATCAGTTCGTCGCAGAACGTCATTGTCAGTCCCGAGGCCGAGCCTTCGACCAGGAACAGGTCTGTCGTGGTCATCGGAAGCTCTTCCAGGACGACGTTGATCCGGCCGTTTGAAACAAGCCTTCCGACCCACAGGCCCTCGATGCCTTCGTAGGACACGTCCGGCCAGACGTTCGCGTCGGTTCCGACACTCGTATCGCCCGCGACGTCGTCGATGGCGGTGTCTTCCTGATGAAGGTCCGTGGTCGCCGTATCTTCCGGGACGTCGGATTCAACCACGTCTTCCGTGGCGTCCGTCACTGCGTCCTCCACGGCGTCGGTGGGGAAGCGTTCCTCCATGCGGTCGATGCCGTTGACGCCCCAGTTGCACGCCTGAAGCCCGAACGCGGCCGTCACCACAAGAAAGGTCATGCTGATTTTCGATATCGTTTTCATGATTTACCAGTTCGCCTTTACCTTGAAGAAGACGACGTTGCGGCCACCCGCGAGCTGCCCGAACCGGGACTTGTCCGCGTATTTCGGCATGATGGCCGAAATCGCCTCGTCGAGGTTGTTCAGGTCGAGTTCAGCTGGAGCCGGCGGCTGGGTCTCACCCACGAAGCCCATGTATCCAAGGCTGAGTTCCACTCCGGGATAGGCGATCCAGGTGAAGCTGGGGAAGATCATCATCGACAGATCGTCGCAGTTCAGCGCCGTGGTGAACGCGAACTGGATCTCGTTGTCCTTCAGCATCAGATTGACCGTCGGCACGAAGTAGTTGTGAAGCCCGTACATGTCGTTGAATTCGTCGTAGAAGCCGCGCACGTACTGGATGTTCAGGTACAGATCCAGGTTCGTCCTGCCGAGATCCCAGTTGTGGCCCCAGTCGACGCCGACAGTTGCTTTCACGAATGGAGTCGTCGGCACGTTGACGTTCGACGATTCGAGCAGCAGGTTTCCGTCCAGGTAGGCGCGGAAGCCGAAGTCAACCTGCTCCGGGAAAAACACGCCCATTTCCGCGAAGACGCCAGGCGCCCACGCGTTGTCCGACGCATAGTTGAAGTCGGCGCCCAGGACGTGCATGCGGGGGTAGTACGTCTCGGCCAGCACGCTCACGTTGTACTTGTCCTGAACGAATTTTTCGTCGTCGATGACGGACGGGGTCGGCGGGAAGTCGGCCGCCTTTCCGGGGCTGACGATGTCGACAAGGCCCCAGTAAGCGACCGGGAACTGGAATCGGCCGTAGAAGTACGAAAGAGAGAACGTGACCGGGTCGAGGTTGAACTGGAACTTGAGCGCGGCCTGGGTGTTGGCGATGTCCCAGTCCGGCTTCCAGACCGACACCTGCGGGTCGTTGATCTGCGCGTACTGGTTCAGCAGGCCAATCAATTGCTCACGCGAGATCTTGCCTTCGTTCATCAGGCCCATCGCGTCGTTCATCAGCGCGGTCATCAGTTCGGGTTTGCCCTCGAGACCTTCCATGACCAGCGCGAGCGCCGTGTCGCCCAGGGAAGGGTCGATGTCGTTCATCATCGCGGAGGTGTCCATCGGCATGGCGGGGAAGCCGGTGACGTTGCCGTTTCTATCACGGGGCAGGGCGAAGGCGTTCTTCGCCGAACCGGGAAGCTGAGCCGGCTTGAAGATCGGTTCCCAGACCGCGGTGATCGTCAGCCATTCAGTCGGATAGAAGATCAACTGGATCATGGTGTTCGGGACCTTCGAGAAGAAATCGAGCGGGTCCGAGAAGTCCCTGGCGTTGAGATTGTCGGTCGGGTTGAATATGTCCGCCGTGCCCCAGGTCTCGATCATGCGGCCGATCTTCATGTCCATCCATTTGAACGGAACGCCCTTGACCATGACGTAGGCCTCGTTCAACTGGAAGTCCCACGGGTCGATTGGACCGCGCTTGGACAACTCGACCAGGTCCACGCCTTCGTAAAGGCCATAGAAGCGGAATCGCATGTCCGTGACGATAGCGACCTTGCGGTTCGGCTCGATGCGAAGCTTCATGTTCACGTCGTTGCGGTTCGTCTGGAATTCGTACCCTTCACCGGGTACGGCGCCGCGCCAGTCGTCGACGATGAAACTGATATCGCTGCTGACCGATCCGGAGAAGGTCAGCATGTCGGTCCAGTCCGCGTATGCAGGCGTGGCTGCCAGCGCCACGGCAAGCGCCGGAAGCATGAATACGGAGATTTTTTTCATTTTCAGCGGCCCCACTCAAGCTCGCGCTTGGAGAACATATCGTCGTCGTAACCCTGGTTGACTTTGAAGGCCTTGAGATCGAGGACTGTCTTGTGACCAGTCGCCACGGTCGTGACTGTTACCTTTTCGGCGCGGATGTATCCACCCCAGTCCTTCAGGTTGGTGTTCGAGAAGATCTTGACCACTTCACCTTTATCATTCAGGAACTTGTACTCGATTGGCTGGTAGCCGTCCTTGGTGATGGTTATCAGCGCCTGGGGGTATGGGGCAACTCCCTTGGCCGATGCGCGGACAACCCAGACCTTGCCGTCCTCACTCTCAAGAGCGGGGGTGTAGGCAGCGGTCCAGCTCGCGAAAGCCATGTCGTCGTTAGTCATGTCGGAACCTGCAAGGGACTGTCCCATCTTGTGGGCGGCGACGCGGCGAATCTTGCGCTGGGCCGGCAGGTACGCGTAGACCTCGGAGGGACTGCGCACCAGCGTTGCCATGCCCTTCATTTCGCCGGAATTGAACTTGATCAGGCGTTTTTCGCCTTTCTGGAACAGGTCGTAGTCGTAGGTCTTCTTCGAACCGTCCACATCGATGACGGTCATGTGGAGCGACATCATCAGGTCGTCGTATCCGTTCGTGACCTTGTCCATCTTCGCGAAAATGCTGTTCACATCCTCGGCCGAGGCCGACATCGGGAGAACGCTGATCACCAGTGCGAAAGCCAGAAATCTAAGTTTTCTCATTTCTTGGAACCTCCAGAATGACCACAAAGAACGAACGAGGTGCCTTAATGCCAGAATCGGGCCAAATATAGAACGGAATGTCGCTTTTCGCAAACGCGCTTTTATTCTGAATGGTTATGCAATGTGACCGCGGGCAGGCGCGTCCCGGCGTGGCGGGATGCTTCGTCTGGTATGTGCGGATACGCACGCAACGACCGCTCTTTTTTCAGCCAAGTGCGGGCGCGCACGCATCCCTTCTATTGAATACACGGGGCTATCGCCGGTACAATAATGCGTCGACTTTTTCTGCGGCAGGGCCATGGACGATAGGCGCCGGGTTATCCGTAAGGCTCAAGAATACAACGTAACCTGTTTCATAGATGGCGCCAAGTTGGAAGCAAAGGTGCTCGACATCAGCAGGGGCGGGGTATTTATTGGTACCGATGTGTCCCGTCCGGTACCGATTGGGGCGCTTGCCGGTATCGTTTTTGCCAATGACAAGGTCAGGGTCGCGACCACGTTTCTGTTCGGCCGGGTTGTTCGTCGCCAGGAGTCGCCCAGTCGCGGATTTGCCGTGCGCTGGGAGAAGGCGGTTTCGGCTGGCAAGGCCACGGAGCTGTCGGGATTTCTGTCGGACCTTCTCAATATCGAGAATCCCGAGGTCGAACAGGAGGTGGTCGGCGCCTCAAGTTCAGGCGGATCGATTTCCAGATGCATCTTCAGATTCCCGGAACCGGAAGGTATTGCGGGTGACGCGGGCCTGGACCTGGTTGACGGTGTCGCCGCGCCGCCGGCCGCTGGCGGAGACGTCCTGTTGGAGGAAGAATCCATAGAGGTCGTCGAGGAACCGACGCTCCCGGTCGGGCGACCGGCTGCGCGCGAACAGGTCCGTGGTGGGTCGGCGCCCGTGAAGGTAGCCCCGCCGCGGCAGACTTCGATGGCGGAGCCCGTGGCGGGACCCGCAAAAAGGCGTCACGCGACCCCCGACAAGGTTCCGGTTGTCAGTCAGACCAGCGACATCATGTCCTGCCTGCGTACCCTGGATGTCAGCGATGAGGAAATCTCCGCGGTCAGGATTGCCACCGGGCCATCGTCCGGGGCCTCCGCGTCGGGTTCCGGCTCCATGCAGGGTCGTCCAAGACAGCACTCTCCGATCGAGATCGCGGTCGAACCTCTCAAGCCGGTCGTTGGCGGGATCGAATTCGACGTGGTTCAGGAAGTCCTGATTCCCTGCCGGCTCGAGGGTTCGCTGTTCGCTGTTGACGCAAGCGTGCCTGTCGTGGTCACGGCGCTGGGACAGACTGGAGCCGTCGTGAAGTCCAGATTCGTGCCGATCGATGATGCCCGACCCTTCACCCTTGTTCTGATCATCGGGACCAGAAGGGGCGATGTTGGGCTGCGTTGTCACGGACGGATGACCCTGATCGAGAAGGGCGCGGAATCCGGATTCAGGATGGCGTTTTCCAGTGTCGAGGAGGGTGACTCTCCGGGAGTCCTCGAACGCTACCTGAAGTGGCTTGAGTTCAATTCCCGCTCAGCTTCGTAATCCGTTTTGACTTCAGTTCCGGTAGAGGAGTGTGGGAGCGTCAGGTGGCGGTCAAGCCTTCTTGCTGGCCTGGTTCGCGACCGCCTCGATCTTGCGCGAGATAAGTTCCTGGTCACCCAGGTACCGGCTGGAAATCGGCTTCAGATTTTCATCAAGTTCGTACAGAAGCGGCACACCCGTCGGGATGTTCAAGCCGACGATTTCGTCATCCGGGATGTTGTCGAGGTACTTGACCAGAGCTCTCAGGCTGTTGCCGTGGGCAGCTATGATCACGCGCCGACCGGATTTGATCATCGGGGCGATGGTGCTTTCAAAGTATGGAACGAACCGATCGACCGTGGTCTTCAGGCTCTCGGTGCGTGGCAACTCCTCGTCGGACAGGGAGGCATACCGGCGGTCGTTCCCGGGGAAGCGCGGGTCTGAAGAATCCAGTTCCGGCGGCGGAACGTCATAGCTGCGGCGCCAGACCTTGACCTGTGCCTCGCCGTGTTGCTGCGCGGTCTCGGCCTTGTTCAGCCCCTGAAGCGCGCCGTAGTGTCTCTCGTTGAGGCGCCAGTGGTTGATGATCGGGATCCACATCTGGTCAAGCTGTTCAAGGGCGAGCCAAAGCGTCTTTATTGCCCTTTTCAGAACCGACGTATAGGCGATATCGAACTCGAAGCCTTCGCGCTTCAGAATCCTGCCAGCCTCGATAGCTTCCTTGACTCCGGTCTCGGACAGGTCGACGTCCGTCCATCCGGTGAACCGGTTTTCCAGGTTCCACTGGCTCTCGCCGTGCCGCAACAATACTAGCTTGTACATCTTTTCCCCTTTCCCGGTCGGTCCGGGCCGTCAAAACCGGCGGTATGTTAGCAGAAGAAGTACGTTGGCACCAATGGAGGCAGTGCCCCCTTCGCCGCTATGGCTCATCACCCCCGGTTTCCTGATCGAACGCCATGATTCTGGTCACGTTTGGCCCGGGCACGATCTCAAATCCGTCGCCGGCAGACGTGAAGACCCGGCCTGCCTTAAGGCCTGTCACCTTCGTCAGGGCAGCCAGACCGCTCTTCATCAATTCATCGTCCGACGGCTGGAAATGGTTCGACATCGCGGCCATGCGTTCCGCCACCGCCGCTTCAAGACTGGCGAGTTCCGCCTCGCGTGCGCCTTCGAACGCCGAAATCAGCTCCCGCCTGGCTGCCTTCAGGATACTCGGATTGATGAACAGACCGGGCTGAATCGAGTATTCGTCGGCATCGAAGTACTTTGCGAGCCTTTCCTGATCAAGCCCTGATCCGGTCGCGGCTTCCGATGTGATGGGCACCCTCGCCGTCGCGCGGCAACGGCCGATCGTCATCTCCGCCTCGATCGACGACGCGTCGACCGTGACCCGGCGCCAGGCCGGGGCCGGGGGCCGGCCCTCGATCACGTCGGCCGGAACGTGACGGTCGACCTTCCGGTAGCGGGCCCGCACCGAATCGGCGGAATGGATGGCCACGCCGGCGATCGTCCGCCCGGACAGTTCCTCGGGCAGCGGAACACGGACCTGTCGCCCTTCAGCTATCCTTATGGCCGCGCGACCGTTGCCGTCGATCAAGGTCCTGATTCCGATCGGCACATACGCGAATCCGTCCGGGCTGGACTTGTCCACGACCTTGATAAGCAGACCGTCCCTTATGTTGATATCGACGGGCGTGACGAAGGAAACGGCCGTTCCGGAGTAATCCCTTCGCGACTTGAAGGGTCCCACGTCAAGGCCCATGTGTGTCTGGTTCCCGGGGGACATCAGATTGTCCCAATCCGTGAGTCCCGTGAAATAGCCGTCCGTCCTGGGACGCGAGTACATCACTGAAACATCCCTGTTGAACTGTTCATACTCCTGCGGAGTGAGCCCCGGCACCGGCCTGTCGACCGCGGTCTTCAGCCAGCGGGTAACACATCCCACCCAGGCGGGCGTCTTCAGCCTTCCCTCGATCTTCAGGGAATCCACACCTATCCCGGCCAGTTCCGGGATGTGAGGCACCAGGTCGAGATCCTTCATGCTGAACACGTATCCGAGGGGCCTGCCGTCCCTGTCGAAATACGGAAGTCGGCAGGACTGGCAGCATGAACCGTAGTTTCCGCTGCGCCCCGAAACGTGGTGGCCCATCATGCACATCCCCGACACGCCGAAGCACATCGCTCCAAACGCGAAGATCTCGATCTCCACGTCCGGCAGGGCTTCGCGAATCTCGATGATGTCTTTTCTGGAGCACTCGCGGGCCAGTATCAACCTTCTGCAACCGAGTCCGGCCATCCTGCGGGCGGTCTCGACGTTGTGGACTCCCGCCTGGGTGCTGGCGTGAATCGGGATATCCGGAATCATTGCCGTCGCCGTCTTCATGACGATCGGGTCGCGGACGATCAACGCGTCCGCGCCGGCCTGGTGGCACAACGCCATCACCCTTGCGGTTTCCTTCAGGTTCAGGGCCGTGACCGGAATGTTCAGGGTAACGTAGACCCTGGTACCGGCCTCGTGGCAGAAGCACACCAGCCCGGCAAGCTGTTCTTCGCGCAGGTTGCCTGCCCTGGCGCGGGCGTTCAGGTTGCCGACACCCACATACACCGCGTCGGCGCCGGCCGCGACAGCCGTTTCAATGGATTCGATCGAACCGCCCGGGGCAAGGATTTCTGGTCTTTTCAAGGTCATGTCCGAACACATGGGACGCGGTATTCTACATGAAATTCGTGCAGGCGCCGTCCCGGACGTGCCCCGTGGGCCTGTCGATGTCGGGCGGGCGCTTAAGGTCGATGCGTTGTAGAATCCACCTGTCCCGCAACAGGGGGAACGCCATGTCGCATTCTTATCGTGTTTTCTCCTTCGTCCTGGTGGTCTTCTGCGCTTTGTCGTCCTGTTCGGGGCGTCGGGATGCCGCCGGCGTCGCAACCGTTGCCGGGCAGGCGTCCACGCCGATCACAGTTCAGGACTACGCGGCTCCGGAAGCGAAACGTCTTGTCGTAGAGGCCCCCGCTGGAATGGTCGGCATTCCCGGGGGGCCGTTTTTCAGGGGCTGCGCCAACGGATTCGGTGGAATCGAGGATTCAAGATGCGCCACGTCCGAGATCCCTTCCGGCATCGTCACAACCGTGGCCTATTTCATCGATATCGACGAGGTGACCGTCGGGCGCTACGCGAAATGCGTCAGCGCCGGCAAGTGCCAGACCCCGTTCGACGTGGGTGAGTGCAACTGGGGATCCACCGGTCGCGACAGTTATCCGATCAACTGCGTGACCTGGCACGAAGCAGATTTGTTCTGCAGGTGGGAGGGAAAACGCCTTCCGACCGAGGCGGAGTGGGAGAAGGCGGCGCGTGGAACCGATGGCCGTCTTTATCCGTGGGGAAACGACGAGCCCGACGCGGGCGGCACGTACCGGGCGAACTACGGCGAGGGCCTGACGAGACTGTTGTGGATGCGCGATACCTGGGAATACGATGCTCCGGTCGGCAGTTTTTCGGACTGGACGTCGCCATACGGCTGCAACGACATGGCGGGGAACGTGGCTGAATGGACCGCCGACTGGTGGGCCGACTCATTCGAGGGTCTGTCGACCATGCAGCCCGCTGGTCCGACCGATGGCGAGGCCCGCGTGGTCAGGGGTGGATCCTTTCGCGAGTACAGACAGAGGCTGCGCACTTCGGCCAGGTCGTCACACGAACCTGAGTTCTTCGACGGCAACCTTGGTTTCAGGTGTGCGGCGGACGTGAAGTAGGAATGGGCGGCGAATCAAAAGAACGCATCGCCGAGCTGCTCAAACGCAAGCTTGACGAGATCCGTGAAAGAGACGGCGACCTGTCAGGCAGACGTGCTTCGCGGTCGCCGGGCGCCGCCCATCCCGCCCCCGGGGGTGTGCAGGTGACCCGGACCGGGGTGGACGGGGCGCCTCCGGTCCAGCCGCCGCCGCTTTTCGGAGAGTCGTTCGAACCGCGTGCCAGGCTAGCCGGCGTTGCGGCGCAGGCGAGACCGATCACCGGTGATCCCGGACTCAATCCGTTCGAGGAACTCGATCGCTGGCGTTCGATGTACCGCGGACAAGACGTGGCCGGGATCATGGAGGGTGAACTGGGAACGGTCGGTCGTTGCGGACGGCCGGACCTCCTTGAGGCCGTGCGCGAGATCGACGCGTCCGTTCCCGTTATTCCGCGCGATCAGGCCATCGAATCGATCCGTTCGGCGCTCTGGCTGCTTCCCGGGGTTCGGGACCGGGTTGCCGCCGGTCTGGGCGAATCTGGAGTTCGGACCGTGGATGCCCTGTCGGACCACGCCAGGTTCGGCTCAACCGCCGCCAGGATCGAGCGCTGGATTTCAAAGGGCGACGTCCGTCGGCTCTCGGCGCAGATCTCCATGCGCGGGGGAGCGGCACATCCGCTGAATCTGGCGGTAGCCGCCTGGTATGAACCCTCGGATCTGCTGTTCATCGATATCGAAACCGGCGGCCTTTTCGGGGGCAGTCCCGTGATAGTCTCGGGTCTTGCCTTCGTTCCGTTCAACGCCGGTGCCTCGGGCAACAAGGTTCAGGTCAGGGTTCTTGTCGCCACGGACCCGGACGCCGAGGCGGATTTGATCGCCCAGACTGCTTCTGCCATCGCGGACCACCCCGTGCTGGTGTCGTTCAACGGCCGGTCGTTCGATTTCCCGTATATCTGCCAGAGGGCCGCGTTTTACGGGACACCGGTCAGGTCCGACCCGCTGCATCTGGATCTGCTCGGATACTCCAGAAGGCTCTGGCGGGACACGGCCACGAACTGCCGGTTGTCGACGCTGGCCGCCGAGATTCTCGGCATGCGGCGTGAACACGATATTCCAGGGTCGCTCGTGCCATGGTTCTACGAAATGTACCTGAAAGACCCGGCCCGCAACGCCGGCCTCGTGGCGGCCATTGCCATCCACAACTCCCTCGACATGGAGCAGACGGTCAGACTGTACGCGGAACAGGTCAGATTGCTGTTGCAGGGATGCGCGTCGGCGACCCCGCCCGACACACTGGAGGAAGGATGAACCAGGGCGGCATCGAGGCGCTGGTCGAAGCGATCAGGTCGGCCGGCTGGTACGAAGGCAACATCTCGAAGGTCGAGACACTGCCGCCCCGCCACGCATCGTACGGCGACCTCCCATCCGGGCTCGCTCCGGAGGTTGTCGAGTATCTGGAACATGCCGGGATCAATCGGCTTTATTCGCATCAGGCGCTGACGCTTGAAAAAGCGATGTCCGGGGCCAGCGTCATCATGTCCACGGCGACGGCGTCGGGCAAGACGCTCGGATTCACGCTGCCGGTCCTTCAGGAGATGGCGCAGGATCCGGACGCGTGCGCGCTGTTTCTGTACCCGCTGAAGGCGCTAACCAACGATCAGCTCGACGTGTTCCGTTTTGTCGAGGAGTCTTCGGGGGTGCAGATCGATGCGGCGGTGTACGACGGCGACACGCCCAGGATCCGTCGCCCCAGGATCAGGCAGCTGTCCCGGGTTGTTCTGTCAAATCCGTATGAAATCCACGAGATCCTTCCATATCACCACATGTGGCGACGTTTTTTCGCGAACCTGAAGTACGTCGTGATCGACGAGGCCCACCGCTACACCGGAGTTTTCGGGTCAAACGTGGCGCAGGTTCTCAGGCGCCTGACCCGGGTGGCGGCGGCGTACGGATCGTCCCCGCGTTTTCTTCTGGCGTCCGCGTCGATTGCCAACCCTGGTGAACACGCGTCGGCCTTGACCGGATGCGCGTGTGATGTAGTTGAGATGGATGGTTCCGAATCCGGCGGAAGAACACTGGTCTTTTTCGACGGTGTCGCCGGTGGCGGGTCGGGCCACACCAGTACCAGGGATGTCTTTTCGCTGCTCGTGAAACGCGGGGTCAAGAGCCTGTGTTTCACCAGATCCCGCCGGACCGCCGAACTGATAGCGAATCTGGCGGGCGAGTCCGGGATGCCGGTCGCGCCGTACCGGGCCGGATACCTGCCGGAAGAGAGGCGCCGCCTTGAGCGCGAATTCCGTGACGGCTCCATCAAAGGTGTTGTCAGCACCAATGCGCTGGAACTGGGCATCGACATCGGCGATCTGGACGCCGTTGTCGTCTCGGGGTATCCCGGTTCCATCAGTGGATTCTGGCAGCAGGCCGGTCGCGCCGGCAGACGTGGAGAGGCCAGCCTTTCCGTGTTCGTCGCCTTCGAGGATATCGTGGACAGGTATCTGCTGGCCCATCCGGAGATCCTGCTTCAACGAGGCTGGGAGAGGGCGACGATCGACCTTGAGAACGAACACATCCTGGCGGGACACATGTTGTGCGCGGCGTCCGAACTGCCGTTGAAGCTTGACGAGTCAGACGGTCACCCGTACGGAGTCGCGAAGGGGCTGGCGGCTGGAGGGCTTCTGCACGAAACCGCGCGGGGCTTCATCTACGGTGGCTCCGTCAGGCCGCAGGAGGCGGTCCGTCTTGACGGCATAGGCGACCGCACGGTTGCCCTGATTGACGGGGCGACCGGCGAACTGATTGAAACGCTTGATTTCTCCAGGGCGCTGCGTGACGCATTCACCGGCGCGGTCTACATGCATCAGGCAAAAACCTGGGTCGTCACCGAGCTTGATCTGGACGGGTTGAGGGCCACCGCTGTCAGAAAGGACGTCGACTACTACACGTTGTCCCATCAGGAGAGGCAGGTCGAGGTCACCGGGCGCCTGGACGGCATGGAAATGAACGATGCCCGCACGCCGTCGGACCCCTTTTCGGCAGGCCTGGGCACTCTGAAGATCACGCACCAGATCACGCACTACCTGATGAAGCGTTACGACCGCGTGATCGGCTCGGCTCCGCTTGATCTTCCCAGCCAGGTCCTGGCCACGACCGGCATCTGGATCGACTTCGGCACCGATCGACCGGCCGGCGTTACCGACATGCTCGGAGCCATTCACGCGCTTGAGCACACCATGGTTGGAATCGCGCCGCTCGCCCTCTCGTGCGACCCTGACGACCTGGCCGGGTTTTCAACGATGATGGCCCCTCATTCCGGGGCTCCGGCGTTGTTCATCTATGATGCCTTCGAGGGCGGGATGGGGATCTCGTCGCGTGCCTTTCACGACCTGTCCGGACTGGCATCGACCGCTCTGGACATCCTTGAACGGTGCCCCTGCGAGACGGGTTGTCCCGCATGCTGTCTGTCCGCGCGATGCGGAAACGATAATCAGCCCATGGACAAGGCCGGCGCGGCCGTCCTGGCACGGATCCTTGTCAGCCGGTGACAGTTTCGGACCCGCCGGCCGCATAGTTTTTTGTTGACGCCGCATACAAGGTAGTCTATTCCGGGCCGTCATCCGGCGGAGTGTTGTCGTGCCCGCCGACCATCGAAAGTCTGACAGGAGGTGTCGATGCTTACAGTTGTGACTGGTGCGACGGGACATATCGGCGGCAATCTGGTCCGCGCCCTGCTGAAGGAAGGACGGAAGATTCGTTGCATGGTATGGCGCGAGGACACCGACCTCGCCGCCATCGATGGCCTCGACGTCGAGGTGGTTTGCGGTGATGTAAGGGATATCGACAGCCTTCGGTCGGCATTCGCCGGCGCCGAGGTCGTCTATCATCTGGCTTCCCGGATTTCGATCGTCGGCCCCGAGGGCGGCCTTGTGCGCGCCATCAACGTCCAGGGCGCCGCGAATGTCGCCCAGGCCTGCATGGACTGCGGAGTCCGCCGGCTGGTGCACTTCAGTTCCATCCACGCACGCAATATCAACACCGATCTCGACCGGCCGGTCGACTCCCGCGTACGACATCTCCAAGGGTGACGGCGAACTGGAGATCCTCGCGGCAGTAAAGCGCGGTCTGGACGCGGTGATCGTCGCCCCGACCGGTGTCATCGGGCCGCTGGACTACAAGTTTTCGCGTATGGGAACGGTCTTCTACGGGCTGGCGCGCGGTAAGCTGCCAGGTGGAGTGGTCGGAGGTTTTGACTGGGTCGATGTCCGCGATGTGGCCGATGGCGCCATCGCGGCCGAGAAGAAGGGGCGCACCGGCGAAATCTACCTTCTCGGCGGTCACTACGTTCCGTTCAAGGAACTGGCGTCCAGATTCGAGAAGGTCTGCGGCAGGAAGGCCCCCAGAATGATGTGTCCGATGTGGCTCGCCAGGGCGGTCGCGCCTTTCGCGTTGTTCATCTCCAGGCACACCAGCATCCCGCCGCTCTTCACGCCCGAGTCCCTGAACGCGCTCCGGGCGAATCACGATATTCGCCACGACAAGGCGGCCCGCGAACTGGGGTATAATCCCAGGGCGTTCGACGACACGATCGCCGACATATATGGCTGGTTCAAGGAAGCCGGTCTTCTGGACAAGAGGTGATTTCATGGAATGGTTTCTGGCGAATGAGGTGCGGTTTCATTTCTATCTGATGATCGCTTTCGTGGCTCTGGCCGCGATAGTTTTCCTTTTCCTGCTTTTCGTCACGGCCCCTTACGGCAGGCATACCAGGAAAGGGTGGGGGCCCAGGATCAACGACACGCTCGGCTGGGTTCTGATGGAGCTGCCTGCTCCCGTCATGTTCGCCCTCTTCTTTTTCATTGGCGACTATCGGACCAGCCCGGTCGCGATAGTCTTTCTGTGCATCTGGGAACTGCACTACCTCAACCGGACGTTCATCTTTCCGTTCCGCCTGCGCGGAAACCGTAACGACATGCCCGTCTCGATCATGGCATCAGGGGCGTTCTTCAACCTGGTCAACGGATACATCGTGGCCAGGTACCTGTTCACCGACATCTTCCACACTGCGGTCGACATTCCGCCGAACCTGATGACTTCATGGTTCACCGACCCGCGCTTCATCATCGGCGTTGTCGTGTTCGCGGCAGGCTTCTTCATCAACCAGCAGTCGGATTCGATCCTTCGCAACCTGCTCAAGCCGGGCGAGAGCGGGTACAAGATTCCTTACGGAGGCATGTTCCGTTTCGTGTCCTGTCCGAACTACCTGGGCGAACTGCTTGAATGGACCGGTTTCACGATCGCGACGTGGTGTTTCCCGTCAGCCGTGTTCGTCATCTGGACCGCGGCAAATCTGGCGCCCCGCGCTATCTCGACCCACAAGTGGTACCTTGAGAAGTTCCCGGAATACCCCAAAAACCGCAAGGCACTGATTCCGTTTATCGTTTGATGCTTTCCCCGGGCCTGACAGGCGTGACTCAGCGATCTTTCATGTTGTAGATCTTCAGCAGTTCCTGACGTTTTTCCGGACCCACCGATTCCAGGTACTTTTTCCAGCCCGGGCACCATCCCGCGTGCCAGCGCCACAGACGTCCCAGAAACGAGCGCGGATTCCTGTCGTACCTGGCCCTGAAACCGCAATTTTCGCAAGGAAGCGGCTTGGTCTTTTCCATTTTCATCACCTTGTGACGGATGAGAGATTGAACAAGTATCGCGCCGCTTCCCGCGGACGGCAATGGCGGCAAGGGTTCCGGCGTGGGGGCATGGCTGGCGGTGTTGGTACGGATCCCCTCTGGCAGCTTGCAGATGCGGATGACAGGGTCAGGGTCAGGGACGGGGTCAGGGACGGGGTCAGGAACAGGGACAGGTTTGCACGGACATCTGCGGCTCGTAGGGGCGAATGTCAATTCGCCCTTCCGGAGGCCGGCCCGCAGGGCCGCCCGTTCATGCCTTGTCACGGGCGCCAGCCCGGGTGCAGCCTGCCGCCTTGTGTTTGTTGTGTCTGCCTGGATTGGTTTCGTCTCCCGCGAGGCCGTCATTCATTTCGCGATGGCCCGCGGCCTTCTTCGCCATCAAGGGCCTGGCGCTTCGCGCCGGCCGCCTGCGGCGGTCGCGTCGCGACCCTTGACGGCAGAACGCCGCAGGCCGCGGGTGATTGTTATCTGACGGCCTCACGGGAGGGGACACACCATGGATACAATCACCAACACACAAACTACCACAACGGACAGGCAGGGTCGGCCCCACGGACTTATCGCCGTAGGCATGGCCGAAGACCTCGCGGTCAGGACCATCCGCGCGGTCCGGACGGTTCGTGGACACCGCGACCTGGTTGACCAACTGACCCGCGCCATCGAATCCGTCGCCCTGAACCTCGCGGAAGGTTCCGGCCGGGCGGGCCGTGATCGTTCCTACCACTACACCGTGGCCTACGGTTCGGCCGGCGAATCCGCCACTGCGATTCGCCTGCTCGCCGCTTACGGCGTGATTCCCGCCGCATGCGCGGATGATTTGATCGTTCGCATCGACGGTGTGCGCGCCGTCTGCTGGCGCCTGTCCCGGCGGTGATGGATTTCGGGGATGAACATCATCACTGTCTCTGTCACTGTTCCTGCCACTGTTCCTGCCACTGTTCTTGCCACTGTTCAGAAGGGGCGAATGTCATTCGCCCCTACGGGACCCTGTTGTTCGCGTTGGCACGCTGGCGGATCTGGGCAGGGGCGTGGCGGGCGGTGTTGGTACAGGTCCCCTCTTGCTGCTTGCAGATGCGACTGACGGGGTCGGGGACAGGATCAGGGTCAGGGACGGGGGCAGGTTTCGGCGTAGGGGCGAATTACATCGCTGACACGCCGCAGCCTTGGCGGAGGCGGTTCGCCCTTCGGGTCAGGGTCAGGGACGGGGTCAGGAACAGGGACAGGTTTGCACGGACATCTGCGGCTCGTAGGGGCGAATGTCAATTCGCCCTTCCGGAGGCCGGCCCGCAGGGCCGCCCGTTCATGCCTTGTCACGGGCGCCAGCCCGGGTGCAGCCTGCCGCCTTGTGTTTGTTGTGTCTGCCTGGATTGGTTTCGTCTCCCGCGAGGCCGTCATTCATTTCGCGATGGCCCGCGGCCTTCTTCGCCATCAAGGGCCTGGCGCTTCGCGCCGGCCGCCTGCGGCGGTCGCGTCGCGACCCTTGACGGCAGAACGCCGCAGGCCGCGGGTGATTGTTATCTGACGGCCTCACGGGAGGGGACACACCATGGATACAATCACCAACACACAAACTACCACAACGGACAGGCAGGGTCGGCCCCACGGACTTATCGCCGTAGGCATGGCCGAAGACCTCGCGGTCAGGACCATCCGCGCGGTCCGGACGGTTCGTGGACACCGCGACCTGGTTGACCAACTGACCCGCGCCATCGAATCCGTCGCCCTGAACCTCGCGGAAGGTTCCGGCCGGGCGGGCCGTGATCGTTCCTACCACTACACCGTGGCCTACGGTTCGGCCGGCGAATCCGCCACTGCGATTCGCCTGCTCGCCGCTTACGGCGTGATTCCCGCCGCATGCGCGGATGATTTGATCGTTCGCATCGACGGTGTGCGCGCCGTCTGCTGGCGCCTGTCCCGGCGGTGATGGATTTCGGGGATGAACATCATCACTGTCTCTGTCACTGTTCCTGCCACTGTTCCTGCCACTGTTCTTGCCACTGTTCAGAAGGGGCGAATGTCATTCGCCCCTACGGGACCCTGTTGTTCGCGTTGGCACGCTGGCGGATCTGGGCAGGGGCGTGGCGGGCGGTGTTGGTACAGGTCCCCTCTTGCTGCTTGCAGATGCGACTGACGGGGTCGGGGACAGGATCAGGGTCAGGGACGGGGGCAGGTTTCGGCGTAGGGGCGAATTACATCGCTGACACGCCGCAGCCTTGGCGGAGGCGGTTCGCCCTTCGGGTCAGGGTCAGGGACGGGGGCAGGGACGGGGTTCAGGCGGCGTTTTCGTCGGTGTCCGCGGGCGAGTCGTTGGTGTCGAGGCCGCACGTGGCCGGCGCGGGATCGTTCCTGACGTCGGTCTCCAGCTCAAGGCGCAGCCGTTCGTCCGTCCTGAGCCTGCGTTCGGCCTGTTCCCTGCCCTGACCGAGCTGTTCGCCCTTGTAGGAGAGCCATGAACCTGATTTTTCGATCAGTCCCTGAGCCTCGGCTGCTTCAAGCAGATCGAGTGTCTTGTTGATTCCCTCGCCGAAGACGATGTCGAACTCGGCCTCATGGAACGGCGGAGCCATCTTGTTTTTGGCGACCTTCACCCGCACGCGGTTCGCGGTCACCACGTTGCCGTCCTTCTGAGAGCTCCGTCGTCTTACGTCGAGTCTGACCGACGAGTAGAACTTCAGCGCGTTGCCGCCGGTGGTCGTCTCCGGATTTCCGAACATAACCCCGATCTTCTGGCGAAGCTGGTTGATGAAGATCACCGTGCAGTTCTGCTTGTAGCAGAGCCCCACCAGTTTCCGCAGCGCCTGCGACATCAGGCGCGCCTGCAATCCGACGTGGCTGTCGCCCATCTCGCCTTCGATCTCGGCTTTTGGGACAAGCGCCGCGACCGAGTCCACCACAATCAGGTCGATCGAGCCGCTGCGCACCAGCATCTCGGCGATGTCGAGCGCCTGCTCGCCGTAATCGGGCTGGCTTACCAGCAGATCCTCGACCTTGATGCCCAGGTTGCGGGCATAGGTGATGTCGAAGGCGTGTTCAGCGTCGATGAAGGCCGCCACCGCGCCCGTCTTTTGCGCCTGCGCGATGACCTCCATCGTCAGCGTCGTCTTACCGGATGATTCGGGGCCGTAGACCTCGACGATACGTCCCTTTGGGATCCCGCCAATCCCGAGCGCCCTGTCCAGGGCGATGCTGCCTGACGGGAACACGGGCATCTTCTCGATCGGCCCGTCTCCGTACCGCATGACCGCACCCTTTCCGAACTGCCTGTCCATGGCCGAGATCAGCCTGTCGAGCTCTCCGTTCAGTTCCTCGCGTTTCTTTCCCATGATTCCTCCGTCTGTTGTTATGCGGATTTCCCCTGGTGCGCGCCTGTTGCGCGATCCAGAAGCCTGTACTGAACCGCCTCGCCCACGTGCTCGGTGCGGATGTCCCGGCTGCCTTCCAGGTCCGCGATCGTCCTGGCGACCTTCAGGATTCGATCCAGGGCGCGCGCCGAAAGACCAAGCCTGTCCATCGAGTGTTCCAGTATCCGGGCGGCGTCCTCCGGTACCGCGCAGTGCCTGCGAACCTCGTTGGAGTCCATTTGGCCGTTGAATCTGGTCGGAGAGTCGTGAAAGCGTTCCGTCTGCATCCTTACCGCCTCTTCGACCCGCGCCCTGACGGTCGCCGACGTCTCGGAACCACCCGGCCCGGCCGACAATTCCTTGAATGGCACGGCCGAAACCTCGACCTGGATGTCGATCCTGTCCAGGAGCGGCCCCGACACCTTTGCCCGGTAGCGGTCGACCTCGGACGAAGTGCAGGAACACTGATGTCGCGCATCCCCCAGGTATCCGCAGGGACAAGGATTCATCGCGGCGATAAGCAGGAAGTCGGCTGGAAAGGTGACTGCCTGTTTGACCCTGGTGATGATGATCGAGCGTTCTTCAAGCGGCTGGCGCAGCACCTCAAGCACCTCGCGGCGCCACTCCGGCAGTTCGTCCAGAAACAGCACTCCGTTGTGGGCCAGCGAGGCCTCGCCAGGCCTGGGAACCGAACCGCCGCCGACGATCGACGCGGCCGATCCGGTGTGATGAGGCGTCCTGAACGTCCGCTCAGTTATCAGCCCCCCGCGATTGCGCAGAAGTCCGGCCACGCTGAAGATTCGGCTGGTTTCAAGGCTCTCGGCATAAGTCATGCCCGGCAGGATCGAGACGATGCGTCTGGCAAGCATGGTCTTGCCGCATCCTGGCGGCCCGATCATGATCACGTTGTGCCTGCCGGCGGCTGCGATCTCAAGCGCCCTTTTGACCTGGATCTGGCCCCTGACGTCGGCCAGATCCACGTCGAAACGCGTGTCGGTCACGGTTTCGCGATTGCCGGTGTGTGGCGGGATCGGTTCGGTGTGGTTCAGGTGGCGGATGAGGTGATCGATGCTTCCGACCGGCACGCAGTCAATGCCGCTCACCACGGCGGCCTCGTCGGCGTTCTCGATCGGCACGATGGCTTCGGTCAGGCCGTGCGCTGCGGCGGCCGCGACCATCGGCAGCACTCCCGGCACCGGTCTGACGTCGCCATCCAGCGAAAGCTCGCCCAGAAACAGCCGTCCATGAAGGGAAGAAACAGGAATTTCGTCCATGCATGCGAGCACGCCGATGGCGATCGGCAGGTCGTAAAGCGACCCGGACTTGCGCACGTCCGCCGGGGCCAGGTTGACGGTGATCCAGCGGCTGGTGGTCCGCAGTCCCAGGTTTCGCATGGCCGACGTGACCCTGACGCGGCTTTCCCGTACAGCGGGCTCGGGCAGCCCCACGATGTCGAAGTGACCGATTCCGCGATAGATGTCGACCTCGACGTCGACCAGAAGACCGTCGATCCCGGAAAGCACCGCTGAAAACACCTTGACGCTCATCGACCGTCCCCCGCGTTGGACCGGCCTGACTACAGCAAGCGTCGTGCCTGACGCGCAACCTGTGGTAATCAAGGGGTTAATCGCCAGCGGCGCGGTCCAGGATACTGGACTTAAGCGTGCCCCCGGCGGCTGCTCAAGGCTGCAAGTCCAATCCGGTTGGCGCCGGAAGGCAACGGCACGGGGTCCCATCGCACGTGCCGCACGGGCGCCCGCCCGCGAAATCAAGTCGTGAACTGTGTATAAATTCAGACCTCTGCTAAATTGTGGTACCCGGGGTACCTTGCCCGGAGTGTGCCTTTTCCCGGCGGATGCGGGCCGGGGGATTGGGCGGAGTTTTCGATGGCGGTGACGTTCGGAAAGGTAGTCAGGACGCTGGGGGTCGGCCTCTACGTCATCGTCACCCGGTCGATACTGACCGTGGCAGTGGTCTTTACTGCCCTGTTTTTCGTACTCAATTCAAGTGGTTTTCCCGACATGCTCTTCGGGGCGCTCAAGGGCGTCATCCCCGGGCGATTCGAGGCTGGCCGCATCCAGATCAGCCCAGTTCCCTGGATCGTCGACGTCACCGATTTCGCGATCACCACCCCGACCGGCAAACCCATCATACAGGCAGGCCTTGTACGGGTCCGCGTCAAGTTGCTCCCCCTTTTCGATTCACTCCTGAACCTGGACCAGCGCAAGCTCAGGCTCGAGTTTTCCTCTGTCCGGCTGAGGGACTTCAAGGTGCTCCTGGAGTTTGACGAATCGGGCCACCTTGAGCTGGTCGACGCCTTCGATTTTCCGGGCAGGAAACCCCCTTCGGAAAATCCGCTCAGGATCCTGCTGGGCATCGGTCATGTTTCAGGCACCAACGGCCAGGCGTTCCTATCCTTTCCCGAGTGGGATGTCAGGCTTGACGGCATAGACATGAAGACCGATTTCAGCCTGGGAACCTTCCCGACCAGGATTCGCGTCGAGGCCGAGTACTTCAACTACATCTCCGGCGTGGCCCATCTGCGACTCGGCAGCGGCGCTCCGGATCTGCCCTCGGAAATCCATCTTCGGCAGGGCCTGATAGACGGCTTCGTGTACAACTGGGACGAGATCAGCTTCCGCCGCTTCGTTGCCGGTTTCGACTTCGGCACGCTGAAGGCTTCGGATGGATATCTCTCATGGGCCAAAAATCTGAAGTACGCGCTGACGGCCCAGCTCGAGGTTCCCGAGTCCGGAGGTATCCTGTCGGGATTGACGTCCGGTCTTGCCCGGGGCGGCATTTCCGTTTCCGCCCAGGGCAGCGGTGACCGCTCGGACCCGCAGTTCTACGTAAAGATCGACTCTCCATCGATGAAACTTGGCGAGGTCGACCTCGGCGTCCTGCACGCGGAGGCGACCGGCGGAAGGGACGCCGATGGAGTCTTCAAGGTTTCGGACATCGCGGTTGCGGCGAAATCCGGTGTGTCCTCGGTCAATCTGTCCGAGGGACTGTTCGAACTGTCGCCGCCGGATTCCGGCCTGAAGTGGAACGCGACCGCCTCGCTGGCGTTCACCCGCGTGAATTTCGCGGCCATTCTGCGCACCCTGAAACGAACGATTTCACCAAAGGCGATTCCGATCCCGGGTGGCAGCACCGGCGAGTTCAAGCTGGGTGCGTCCGCGTCGCGCGCCGCTTCCATGCCCGGTCCTGTCGACACCAGCTCCGAATTCAAGCTGACGGCCGCCGGTTCGATGTCGGGACGCATCAGTCGCAAGGGTGTCCTGGAAGGCAAGACCTATTCCCTTGAAGTCTCGGGAACGGCATCCGGAAGAAACCTGTCCCGGCCTGTTATCTCGCTGTCCGAACTCAGGCTGAACTGCGGTGTCGATATCATCCGGGCCGCTGGCACCATGGATCTTGAACGCGACAGGCTGTATGCGTCAGCGACCATCACGAAGGATTTGTCCGCCCTTTTGAAGCCTTTCGGGGTTTCGATGGCCGGAACCGCCATGCTTTCGGCGATCCGCATGTCCGGCAAGGCATCTTCCCCGTCCGGAACCGCGGACGTCGTGCTTTCCGGATTCGAGTATCGCGGCTGGAAGGTGGCCTCCGCTTCGGCACAGGCATCCCTGACCGCGGGTCTGCTGGAGATCGACGGCTTCAAGGCGGTGACACCCTTCGCACGCATCGATGTGTCCGAAGGCGAGATCTACGTCCCGGGACTCGCATCCCGCGGGCTTGCCGGCAATGTGAACATGTCCGGCGTCAAGCTTGCGGCCATCGACATCGGCCGTCTTCCGTTTGATGCGCCGGTCGAAGGCACCGGTTTCGGATCAGCCGGCCGTCTCGGTTTCAACATCCGCGATCCCCTTGGCACCATGTCCGGTGACGCGGTGCTGCACCTCGACAGGATCGACGCGTTCAAGCGGGGGCTGGAACTGGTTACCGTGAAGGCGGCGGCCGAACGGGGAAATGCCAGCATGCTCTCCGTCGACGCGCTTGTTCGCGGTGGAGGCTCGGTGACGGTCAAGGGCGGGTGGGATTTCGCGGACAACGTTCTGGACCTGGAAGGATCGCTGAAGAACGTTCCTCTCAAGACACTGCTCGCTTTGAAAGAGGACGCGGCGCTGTCCGGAACGGTGTCGGCATTGGTGCGGGCCTCTGGAAAACTGTCCGATCCCGCGCTTGACGCCACGGTCAGCATGCCGGATTTCGAGTACGCGCAGCACCGTTTCTCTCCGGTTTCCGTCGGGGCCTCCCGGCAGGCCGGCGGCGATCTGCATTTTTCGTCCGACAGGTTCTTCCGGGCGATGCGGTTCGCTCCGGGTTCAAGGGTGTTCTGGAAAGACGGCATGTTCAGCGGGATGATGCTGGACATCGCGATCGACGATCTGACGCCGCAGGATGTCATCCCGTCCATCCCGCTCCGCAAGCTCTCGGGAAGGTTGAACGGGCATCTTTTCATCGAGATGCCGTCCTTCTCGGATGGGGCGATCACGGGCCGTCTGGAATCCCCACCAGGCGGTCTGTGGGTTGAATTCCTGAATCTTCAGACGCGACTCAAGAATCAGACTGCTCTGAAGGCCAGTTTCAGTTCCACCGGTCACGTCGTCGTGTCGGGAGTGTCCCTGGATGACGGCATGTCGACCCTGTCGGTTTGCGGGGAAAACGATCAGCAGGGCTTGAGGGCCTTCGTGAGCGGCTCGGTGGGCGCTCACTGGCTGAGGGCGTTGAAGGGAACATTCTCAACCGCCGACGGTGAACTGGCCTTCGTCGGCCGGCCCGGGGCGCGGCTCGAGCTTCCCGAAGGGTGCGATGCCCAGGGCGCGGGCCGCGAGGGCGTGCTTCTGATTTCCGGGACCTTGAAAAATCCCGTTCTTGACGGGGTAATCAGGACCGGTGACGTGAACCTGGGCATCAGGGGCTTCGGAGATCCGGTCTCTCTCGCCCGCGGTGGCGAAATCGTGCTGGAGCCCGTGAGGCCGCCCTCCGGGGAACCTTACACGAAGATTGACATCCCGGCCGGCAGATGGATTTCCGGGACCATCGGCGACGGCAGTTTCAATCTTTCCGGTGGCGCCAGTCTGCATGACGGACGCCTGGAAGACGGTTCTTTCAAGCTGAACGGATCGCAGATCAGGTACGTTTCAACCGGCGAGTTCTTCGTCGTGGCCGACCCGAGGCTGGACGTCACATTCGACAGGCTCGGTCTGCTTCCAGGCGCCGAGGTTGCGTCGGAGGACGCCGGGATAGCCGTATCGGGACAGGTGAATGTCACCGACGGCTCCTATCACCGGGACTACAACGTCATGACCAAGGCGTTCTCGGGCATAACGGGCGAACGGGCGGGAACGCGCAGCGGCCTTGGTCTGTTCAAGAGCGTTCCCTGGCTTGCGGACACCAGGCTGGACATAGCGCTCAGGGCGCCATCCTTCGGGCTCAGAACAAGCCTGGGCATTGGCGAGACCGATTTGGACGTGGGCGTGAACGTCAATCTGCGCGGCACCCTGAAATACCCGGAACTATGGAATCGAGTCGAGGTCATTCCTGGCGGAACCTTCACCTACAACGTGGTTCGGCGCGAGTTCGAGGTTTACCGTGGAACAGTCGACTTCGACGGCGAGATCGGCCACCCGGAACTGGACATCCAGGCCAGGACATACATCGAGTACAGCGGTTTCGGCGGAGGCATGGTCGCGGCCTCCAGGTTCTCGCCCGACGAAAGCAACGACGCCTTCTACGGCGACATGATCCAGGTGAACCTGGCCGTGTCGGGCAGATACCCCGACCTGGACATCGAGATCACCTCGCCGAGCCGCGGGATCAGCACGAACGATCTCCAGGTGCTTCTTCTGACAGGCATCGCGCCCGGCCAGTCCCTGACTGCTTCCTCCGGGTCTTTCGTCAACGTGAACCTGTTGACCTCCGGGCTGACTGACTCGCTTTTCAAGATCGTTCTTGCCGACATGATCGACTCCGTTAACGTCGGCGTCTCGGCCAGCGGGGACGTCAATCTGGACGTATCGGCGCACATCGGGCGCCGCTTCAAGTTCCAGACGCAGGTTCAGCAGGGTACCGGCACCAGCCAGTACAGCACCGGTTTCAAGATCAGGCTGACCGAGGGACTGTCTCTCGAAGGCAGGTTGAAGGCGGTGGAATACTCGGCCGATCAGGACGACGTCGGCCGGAACTACGACACCAGGTTGAGGTACAGATTCCCGATTGAGTAGGCTCTCGACCATAGGGGCTTTGCTGCTCCCGGCAATAATGCTGGCATCCGCGACGGCGTCGGCCCAGTACGGCTCCGAGTACGACATCTGCGGCGCCGGCCCGGTGTTCTCGATTCAGGTTGTGGACTGCGACACCAGGGAGTGCGCCGATCCGGACTTTGTTGCGCGCGTCGTCAGTCTTGTTGATTTCAGGGTCGGCGGTTACCTGGACCCCGAGAAGATTCCCGCCGCCCTTGCCAGGGTTGCCAAGCTCGGATTTTTCACTCACGCGGATGTCGAGTGCATCAACACGGGCGACGGTGTCGACGTAAGGCTCAGTCTGGTTCCGGTCAAACGGATCACGAAGATATCATTCAAGGGAAACAAACACTTCTGGGATTCGTCGCTGGCCGAAAAGATGTCGCTGCGGGTCGGTGATCCGTTCGACAAGGACAGCGTCAGCGACATTGAGTATCTGCGCAGCCAGGAGAACGTGATTCGCAAGGAGTATCAGAAGGACGGCTTCGTCGGGACAAAGGTGACCATCGATGTGCTGCCGGTTGATGACTTCTCCGTTGCGCTGCGGATCACGGTAAAGGAGGGGCCGCGCGTACGACTCAAGGACGTAAGGGTTCAGATGCGTCGCGCCGGTCGTTCCAGGGCTCCGGCTGGCGATACCCCGCCCGTGTCGCCGTCCGCCGCGGGCCGGCAGGGCGGGGCGGTCGAATCCTGTCCGGTCATCAGGCACTCTGATCTGGTGTCGTGGTCGGGCGTGAAGCGCGGAAGTCCGCTGACCGAGCAGACCGTCACCGAGATCTCCCGGGCCCTCGTGGCGAAGCTGCGACAGGTTGGATACGCCGGCGTGAAGGTCAACCCGGTCTTCAATGATAAGACCGGGGTGATGGATATCGAAGTCTCGTGGGATTCCTGCTGGCTCATCAGGATGTTCGTCCGCGACGAATACGCCGAGGGCCGGACTGGTTTCAAACCACTGGAAAGCTCTGAAATACTTGATGTCCTTTCGTTCGACGAATCGGGCATCTTCGACTTCTCGGAGGCATCCAGGGGAAGGGCAGGGATTCATCAGTTCTACGAAGACCGGGGATATCTGTTCTCGGATGTCGTGCTCGACTACCGCGCGCGCAGTCGAGTGGCCGGCGCATCCCGAGAGGAGTTCGTCGAGGGCGTCGCCGGCAGGATCACCTACTTCGTCACCAAGGGTGGGAAGGCCGAGATTCGGGACATCAGGATCACGGGTAACAAGTCGATCCCGAAGTCGGACATCATCGCGGTGATGAGCACCAGACCATACGACTTCTTCGGTGGCGCGGGCGCAGTCATGCCCGGCCAGATCGCAATCGATCTCGAAAAGGTCAGGAACCTCTATCACGAGCGCGGTTTCCCGGAAATGAAGTACAACGGCACCACCTCCGTTGGCTATCAGGTGACGTCCGGAACCGATGGCGAAGGCAACGAGGTCATCCACTACGCCGGGGTCGACAGCGCCTTTGACGTGGCGGTGATCGCCGAGACCGAGGGTGTCTACCTGAACATCTCGATCGACGAGGGCCTGCGTACCAGTGTCGGAACCGTCCTGGTCGACGGCAACGACTTCCTCTCGGTCTCCGATGTGATGTCGCTGATCGGGTTGCGCAAGGGGCAGGCGTTTTCTCCTTTCCTGCTGGACAGGGGATTGCGCGAACTGGCCCGCAGGTACGCCCGCGAAGGCTTTCTGAACGCCTCCGTGACGCTGTCGTGCGCGGGCGCGAATCCGGATGTGCCGATTCAGGAATGCGACCCGGCGAAGGTGCGCTCCGAGGTGGTCGATCTGTTCATCGATGTCGATGAAGGCTACCGGACCATCGTTGGGGAAGTGTTCGTCGAAGGCGCGAAGAAGACGCGTAAGTCTGTTATTCTCAAGGATTTTCCAAAAACCGGCGACCCGTACGACGTGGAAAAAGTCTCGGCCGCGATCAGGTATCTGAACAATCTCGGCATCTTCGAGTCGGTCAGGGTCGACGTGGTCGGCGCAGACGAGAAGCCCCCGAGGGATCGGGTCGGTCTCGTCATCAGGGTTCGCGAGGCCAAGTCGAAATTCATCGATATCGCGCTGGGCCTTGAGAAACTGGACTCGACCAGGGCCACCGACATGCCCCCGGCAGTCTCGTCCATCCTGACCAACACCGTTGCCATCAGCGACATCACCAACACGGGCTTCGGACGCAGTCTCGGCCTGGACCTGCCCGACATCCTGATGACGCTCGAGGTGAGGTACACGGACACCAACTTCCTGGGGTACGGCAAGCGTCTCTACCTGCCGCTGAAGTACGGACTTTCGTTCACCGCCTGGGATCGTTACGCGTCGTTCACTCCGACCTATTTCGATCCGAACTTCTTTGCCAAGGGTCTGTCATTCAGGGTCACGCCATACGCGGAGTATGACCGTGCCACCAAGGCGCTCGATCGGATCCAGTTCGGTGCCGAGATCGCCATCTCCAAGGAGTTCGTGCCCCGCCTTTTCGGAGCGCTGTCGTTTGACACGGGAGTGATCAAGACCAGAGATCCTTCCCAGTCAAGCAGTTACGACGACTGGCGTTACGAAAACAAGCTGATCCCGTCGCTGACATGGGATGGGCTGGACCATCCGATCAATCCGACGAAGGGCTTCTATGCGCAGGCAAGTCTTTCCTATATCAACGCCGTGTCCGAGGGCAACTATCTGAAGTACGAATTCACCGGCAAGGCGTTCTTCAGCATAAGGAACTGGGTGACTTTCGGATTGACCGCCAGGCTGGGTGGCTCCCATTCGTTCTCGGCCTCGGGCGACCTGCCGATCGAGGAGCGTTACACGCTTGGTGGAAACCGCGGCCTGCGAGGATTCTCGACGGACGGCGTTGGCCAGTACAACCCCGACGGCAGTCTGAAACTTGGCCAGTTCCAGGAGCCTATGTACAACGAAAACGGCGAGCCGGTTCTGGACGACCTGGGCAATCAGGCGATGAAGACCACCTGGTACAGGCCGTTCGGAGGTGACGTCGTCATCTCGGGGTCATTCGAGGTCAGGTTCCCGATCATCAGGAAGGTCGACCTTTTCGGCGCCGCGTTCTATGACTTCGGAGCGCTTGCCGAAACCTTCGAGGAATTGAACGGCGCCAGCTTCCGGCATTCGGTCGGAGTGGGCCTGCGGTACATGCTGGCCGGTGTCGTCCCAATCAGGCTGGACTACGGAATCATCCTGGACAGGCGATGCAAGACGATCGACCCCTCAACCGGGCAGTGCGCCTCGAAGGAGGAGTTCGGAAACATCCACTTCGGGATTCTTTATACCTTCTGAGATGATTTGCCGCGGCCCTTGGCGGGCGCTCCGGCTCGAGACGGTCGGGTAGTTCTGGTCGCGGGCTTTGCCACGGCCCAGCCCATGCCCTGTTTCCGTGCGGCGCTGACGTGCTTTTTCTGCACGGTTCCCGGCTTGGGAAGCGGTGTTGCCCGTCCGGATTTCAGAGCATCGATCTCGGAAGGCGTCAGTTCCCGGACCCGACCGATTGGCAGGTCGCCGAGCTGGATTGGCCCGAACCTGACACGGCGCAGTTTCAGCACGTTGTACCCGACTTCCTCGAACATGCGCCTTACCTCGCGGTAGCGCCCCTCGGCCAGGGTGACCGACAGCCACTCGTTCGTGCGGGCCATCCTGAGCCGGTTCACGCGCAGCGCCTTCGCCATGCCGTCCTTCAGCATCACGCCGCTGACCAGCCGCCCCAGCACCCAGTCCCTGACCGGGCCCTGCAGCTTCACCTCGTACTCGCGCTCCATGCCGCCGGACGGGTGCGTCAACAGCCGTGTAAGGTCCCCGTCATTGGTGAAGATCAGCAGACCCTCGCTCATGAAGTCGAGCCTTCCGACCGAGTGGACCCTGGACGGAAGATCAGGCAGTAAATCGTAGACCGTCCGTCTGCCGTCCGCGTCGGCGGCCGTGCATAGAACCTCGCGGGGCTTGTTCATCACCAGGTAGAGCCTGGCCGGCATCTTCTTGATACCGGTGCCGTCAATCATTATCCGGTCGCGTTCCGGGTCGACCGACTCACCGATCGTCGCCGTCCTGCCATTTACCGTGACCCGCCCCTCAAGAATCATCTGCTCGGCGTGACGTCTCGATGCGAGTCCGGCGTCTGCAATGAATTTGTTCAGTCTGATCATGATTGGGAACCTTCAAGGAGGGGATTGCCACAAAACATTCGTGAACGGTATCATGTCGCCCCGTCGCATTCAAGGAATCCGGCATGAAGTTCAAGTATGAACATGACTTCCCGACCGATCGAAACAGTCTGATCAGCGCGATCTTCGACAATGGCGTGACTGAGCGGCTGAAGGCGCACATGTCCACGGTGATGGACGCGCAGACCCTTGAATGGAACCGTGATGGCGACAGGATCCGCCGCAGGGTCAGGTATCTGCCGGTTCCGATGATCAGTGACGTGGGCGGCAAGAAAGTCGAGCCGCAGTGGATGGAGTGGGTTGAGGAGTCCGAGGTCGATCTGGCGGCGGGCCGTGCCGAATTCAGGAATGTGCCGACCACGCCGGGGATAGTTCCGCTTCTGGAAAACACCGGGGTGATGGAGTTCGTCGAGCTGGACGGCGGTCACACGCGTCGGATTATCACCGGCGAACTCAGGGTGAAGGTCTTTCTTGTCGGCAGGATTGCCGAGTTGATAATTGCCGACACTGCGCGCAAGATCCTCGATGACGAGGCGGCGGCGATGAGGAAACTACTTCAGGCGGGCACGGCGTCATGATTCTGGGCAAGGTGATCGGAACGGTCTGGGGGGCGAAGCAGGCGGATGGCCTGGCGGCGCGGCGGGTGGTCGAGGTCCGGCGGGTAAGTCTGCAGGGGCTCGGGCCGGGAACCGTGTTGAAGGCCGATCTCGAAGGCCCCATGATGTCCGAATCGACCTTGCTGGCGGTCGATCCGCTCGGCGCCGATATCGGTCAGCTTGTCGTGGTTGCGATCGGAAGCAGGGTGCGGGACATCGTTCTCGGGCCTGAAGTTACCACCAAAAATGCGGTGATCGCCATCGTTGACGAGGCGTCAGTGGACTGCTGAGCAGGTGTTCGATGATTCTGGGAAGGGTGATCGGTCAGCTCTGGGCCACCAGGAAATGCGAAAGGCTCGACGGGTGCAAGCTGTTGATTGTTCAACCGCTTTGCTGGCATCTGCCTGATCACGACGGCGATCAGTTGATCGTGGTTGACCCGGTCGGAGCCGAGGTTGGTCAGGACGTGGTTGTCTGCATGGGGCATCCCGCCCGTCTGGCGCTTGGTGACACGCGATATCCGGTCGAGGCCTCCGTGGCAGCGATCGTCGACGGTGTTCAGATGTATGAAGGGCTGCTCGCCAGATCACCCGGGGTGAACAAATGATCCGTTGCAGGGTTGTCGGCGAGGTCTGGGCAACAAAAAAATCTCCGCGTCTCGGCGGTCACAAGTTGATACTGGTGTCCGAACTTCGTGCACTGGGTGAAGGCCGGTACGAACCGACAGGCCGAGTGGTGGTAGCCGCTGACAACCTTGACGCGTCAGTTGGACAGGACGTTGTCGTCGCTTTTGGCAGCGGGGCCAGAAACGCGTTCGAGCCGCTCAGCCGGGATGTCCTCATCGACGCGGCCGTGGTCCAGGTTATTGACGGCGCTTCCTCCTGATCCGGAAGTATCCGGTGTTTCCAAGCCCGAACCTTTGTGAAACACATCCTGCCGTTTTTTTGACCTTCAGTTCCTCATCCATGACAATATGACGGGATCTTACGGGGTTTAACATGCATAACCCTTATGCTGCCGTGCGTCGTTTTTCCGGCCTGGTTGTCCTTGCCGGTCTTCTTTTGTCCGGTTGTGGTGAGGGCGAGACCACTACAGATCTCGGTCCGGTCGACAACGGACAGGAACCCGACACCGCGTCCGCGGGGCTGAACATCACCTTCATTGCGCCAGATCCTGCGATTCGTCCTCTTGTTTCGGGGACTTACAAGGCTAGATTCCGGTATGAAGATGAAAACGACCTGCCCGCCGACATCACGGTTTCGATGGTCAGGAACAAGGATTTCGAGCCGATCGTGATCGGCGTCGATGGCACCGGCGAGTACTCGGTGGACATCGACACCACGGTGCTGCTGGAAGGCAACGAGTCGATCCAGGTGAAGGCAGTGTCAAGCGACCAGCGCCAGGTGACGGTCAAGGGCAAGATCCTGGTCGATAACAAGGCTCCGCTTATCGAGATCCTGGACCCGACACCGGCTGCCAACGGGAATTTCATCGGCGGTCTTACGATCCGCGTTCGTGTCACCGACCAGGGAAACAAGGTCCGAAACGTGCGGATTGCGGTCAAGGATTTCGAGTGGACCTGGCCTGAGAAGGCCGGGGACGCGGCCGAAGTCGTCGACACCAGGATTGTCGACGGCACGGAGACCACCGACATCGAAGTGCCGGTCATCGGCTGGGTCGGCGAGAACCTGATCATGACGGTCACGGCCGACGACGGTCTCGAGGGACACGATGTGCTGGTCGAACACCCCTTCACTTTCGTCGAGACTCCCGGTTTCGTCGGCGGTGAGGACGTTCCTCTGGTTTCCGGCAGACCAGCGTCGGTGGTTGCGGGTATCAGGCTTGGCGCAGCGATCGACGGGTTCTGGGGGGTAGCGATCGCCGACTCTGAAGAACTTGGTGTTTACACACGCGTTTCAACGGGCGTTCTTCAGTATCAGGGGACGCTGATTAAGGACAATTGCCCTGTCATCGCCATCGCGGACATGAACGACGACGGCGCGGACGATGTTGTCGCTTTCTGTGGGGTGGAAGATACCCGACGCATCGTGGTGATGGTTCAGGACGAGGGGTATACCTTCGTCGAGATGGCTTTCATTCCACTCACCGTCAGCCCGCTCGAAATCGCCATCGGTGGACTGAATTCGGACCAGTTCCCGGACATCGCGTTCATATGCGAAAACAATTACGATTCTACCGGTATCATCCTGTCGTCAGTGGATGGTTTCGGCGATCTCGTGGGATGGGGCGACGCGGTTCTGTACCAGGGGCCCATGTCTCCACAACACATCGCGATTGGCCGCTTCGCCGCGAATGGCCGTAACGCGGTGGTAGTCGGCAAGGGCGGTGATGGTCTGTTAACGGTGTTCCCGGTCAACCAGGATGGCGTCGCCACCCTGGGTGAGAACGGCACGGTAGATCCCAAGGGCGACATTGATGACGTCTCGGGGCTCGCGGCAGTCAATTTTGCCTCGATGACCGCCGATCCCGATACTTTGATTGTGATCGATTCAACAGAAGTCGGCGTGCTCGGAGCTGCCGGCTTCGAATCCAATTCAAAGCGCGTCTTGCTGGATAAGCTCTGGCTGACCGGTCTGTCCCCCCAGAAGCTCGTCGTTGGCGATGTCGATGGAAACTCCGTTTACGAC
>Ga0209606_1000689_pt1 | contig 48364 bp, 45 predicted proteins | sample AD_UKC057_MetaG_FD_184412 | JGI IMG/M metagenome (GOLD analysis project Ga0209606, IMG submission 184412) | Active sludge microbial communities of municipal wastewater-treating anaerobic digesters from USA - AD_UKC057_MetaG (SPAdes) (version 2) | ecosystem: Engineered > Bioreactor > Anaerobic >... | reverse complement strand
TATGATTCCATTCTCACCCTGCCTTTCAAGATCCCGTGGTATGGCAGTCATGTGAGTCTGTGGACACTTCTTATGACGATCTCCTCGATTCTCACAACAAAAATGTCGGGAACAACAGCAAGTTCTGATCAACCGGGAATGAAGGTTATGATGTACATGATGCCTGTAATGTTCATGTTCATGTTCAATAACTTCTCCTCAGGACTTACATATTATTACTTCCTGGCAAATATGTTAAGCTGGCTTCAGAATATCATTTCAAAAAGGTTGATAAATACTGAAAAGGTACTGAAAACCCTTGAAGAGAATAAAAAGAAACCTCTTCCAAAATCAAAGTGGCAGCAAAGGCTTGAACAGGCAGCAAAACAGAGAGGGATAAATCCGCCAAAAAGATAAGTCTTACAGGAATTAACACTCCGTTGGCTTTATCCTAGCTTTTGCTCTGCGCCTTTCCTGCCCGTTACTGAGTCTGTCATGCTTATCAGCCGGCAGTGTTCAGTAATCCCCTGATGCCACTGAACCGGAAATATTTCTCTGATTGAGTTTAATTATTCACCTGCAATTGTTAAAAATATTTAATTATATCGTTGTGTTAAAAAAAAATAGTCTAAATTTATTTTTTGCTCCATTCATAAAAGGATGAAAAAGTTTAAGAATAAGGACCTGGCCGCCAGATTAGGCGTCTCGGGAACACTTGTCTCGCTAGTTCTGAATAATAAAGCAGACCAGCATGGTATCAGGAAGGATACACAGGAAAAAGTACTGGCTCTTGCCAGGCAGATGGGATACTTCAGTTCCCGGGAAGAAAAGAGCGTTGTTCCCCCGACTGAAGAAAAACCCGGTATAATAGGAATGATTGTCCCGTCTCTGAGCGATGCTTTTGTGCTGGGAATAACTCCCTACCTGCAAAAAGCATTTATGAGCATAGGACTCGGATTTTCGATAATTACAAAAGATCCCGACGATCAGAGATATGACAGGATGATAATTTCCTTTAAAAAATTCTTCAGTGGTCTCATCCTGGTTGGAGAAGCGGCTGATGATCAGACTATAAGAGTATTAAGATCAACAGATTATCCATTTATCCTTCTCGAAAAGCCCTTGAAAAGTGGCAAACTTAATGTAGTAAATACCGACATTTCTGCAGGAATTCAGCTTGTTTCAGATCATATAAGTAATCTCGGATATAAGAATATTCTGATTGCAACTGACAGGATATCTGCCAGATCTGACTCTTCTACAGTTGATAAGATAATCAGTGCATTCAGCAAAATTGAACAACTCAACAAACCAGTTGTGATCGAGATTGAAAGATCTCTTACTGACAGTGAGATCGATTTCGGCCAGATTGAACATTTTCTGCGACCTCCATTCAGGGCTGACCTTATACTGGTTTTGCATTCAGACCTTGTATATCCGCTAATGTCAATGCTTAGAAAAAAGAAACTCCGTGTACCACAGGATATTGCATTGATATCAATGGAGGATGGAGTCGGATTTGACCTTATGCTTACCCCGGTGACTTCCCTGAAAATGCCCTTCCCGGGCCTTGCCATAAAAGCCGCCAATATGATCTGGTCGGAAGTTAAAAATGCAGGTAAAGGTAAATTTAAAAGACAGGTTAATATTGCTCCTGACCTTGTTGTAAGAAATTCATGCGGAAAGCTTTAACAGACTCAAAAACCTGTTCATATTTTATCCTGATACCCGATTAGGTTAAATTGAATTATATTATATCTTTGTTTCGTTTTGGTGTTGCATTGAAATTGATTCATTGCGATGAAAAGGGAATGCGGTAAGAATCCGCAACAGTACCCGCTGCTGTGATGCCCGATCCCGCCTCAGGCGGGATGATGGTTTTATGATAACCTGCCACTGTCCGGCTTTTTCTTGACGAAAAGAGGGATGGGAAGGCTTCATAAGGCCGGGACAAGTCAGAAGACCTGCCGGACTAACCTGTATTCAAGGCTTTCGGGAAGAAAAGCTCAGAGATTTCTGCTGAACCTCTCTTATCTTCCTGCTGACACTGAATAAAGAACCGGTCACGGGTAGTTATTATTTCGATCCGGTTTTTTAATTTAATGACCTGCTGAATTGAAAATTAACATCTTATGCGCTTTTATTCTTGTTGCACTGCCTCTTCAGAGTCAGCAGGATACTGTTAAAATCAGCGAAATAATTATCAGAAGTAAACAAATCCCTTCCGATATACCTGGTTTTAAAAGAATAGAAATTGACTCTGCCATTCAGGATAAATACAGGCATTTGTCTTTTTCCGAGTTACTTTCCGAATGTACTCCGGTTTTCATAAAAAGTTATGGATATGGTGGTGCGGCTACATCATCATTCAGGGGAGCAGGCGCTTCACATACCCGTATGACATGGAACGGAATAAATATTAACAGCCCGATGCTGGGACAATCTGATTTCTCACTCATTACACCAGGCATCAGTGATAATATTACTCTCAGCTATGGAGGCGCATCGATAATTGATGGCCCGGGAGGATTCGGAGGAACTATAAACCTTGAAAATAAACCGGTGTGGTCCAAGACCTCCGGTTTATACTTGAATACCGGGGCAGGTAGCTTCGGCCGTTATGCAGGTTCACTTAAATTCAGAACCGGAAATGAATCCTTCCAGACTGTGACCAGGTTATATATGAACTCATCAGAAAATAATTTTCCGTATATAAACGAAGTGGCAGGAAATGATCATGTTCGTGAAACAAGAAAAAACAGCCAGTTGACTCAAATATCTTTTCTCCAGGAACTTTACTACAGGAAGGCATCGGGAGTATTATCTGCCCTGATCTGGTACAATTCAACATCCCGTAATCTCCCCGGTTCAATGCTGGTTGTTCAGTCGGGACCTGATGAAAAACAATACGATGAGTCACTCAGGAGTTTTCTGGGATATGACCTGAAAAAAGGTAATATGAACTTCTTTTTGAATGGCGCCTGGATGGCTTCAAGGCTTGACTATACAAGCTTAAAAGCATCAATAGATTCAAGGAACCTGGCAAATACTTTTACTCTTAATGGTGGTTTCGAAACAATGATAAAAAACCATTCGAAAATTAAGCTGACCATTTCTGATGAACTAAGTTTCATTAAATCAAATAATTACAATAAAAATATATCTTATAATAGCAGTTCCCTTACACTATCGGCCCGGAGCAAAATAAATAACCGCGTAGGAACAACTTTTCTTATAAGGGAAATTATTGACGGACAAATTTTATTGATTCCCGACTTTTCCGCCGGATTTGAATACAGGTTATTTGCCGGAGAAGAACATTTCTTCAAAACAGGCCTGACAAGGAACTCAAGGATCCCTTCACTGAATGACCGTTACTGGTATCCGGGAGGAAATTCAAATCTTAAGAATGAATATGCATGGCAATATGAAGCAGGATTTAAAACAAGCCGGAGCTTTACAAACTCATTATCTGCAGATGCCGAGATAACATTTTACACAAATTTGATCCGGGATATGATCCAGTGGAAACCCGGGGAATTTGCATACTGGACTGCAGAAAATATAGGAAAGGTGAACTCTTCAGGCATTGAATCAATAGTTTCTGTTAAATATGAAACTGATCCTCTCAATATAAGACTGAATGCCGGCTATTCTTATACAAAGTCGGTCTCACGCAATCAGGCAGACGAACCTGGACAATTAATGTATATCCCGGAAAATCAGGCTAACAGCTCAATCCATATAAGCTATGGCGATCTTTATTTGTTCTGGATAACAGATTTTACAGGTAAAAGATACATTACTGCTGATAATACGGGATATCTGCCTGATTATTTTCTCAATAACATAATTATTGGTCTTAAGCCTGACCTTTGGAAGAAAATATCTGCCGATATTAATTTCAGGACTGAGAATCTTTTCAACAAAAGTTACCAGACAATTGCATATCATCCCCAACCCGGCAGAGCTTATTTTATCTCATTATCAGTCCGGATTCTAAAATAGAATATCATGAACAAATCAATCATTTTCCTTGCATTGTTTATTCTGACTGTTTCCTGTGACAGAATTGATGGTCCCGGTCCCGTTGATCCCGTTGTATCTCTGGTATCAGCAAACGGAATATTTATACTCAATGAAGGCAATTTTGGCTGGGGTAACGGATCCCTTACATATTATTCATATGATTCTGCCAGGATCTATAACAATCTTTTTGAAACAGTTAACAGAAGGCCTCTCGGAGATGTGCCATACTCAATGTTTTTCCATGGTAATTATATTTATATAGTTGTCAATAACTCTGAAAAGATTGAAGTCATAAATAATAAGAGTCTTGAATCTGTTACCACAATAACAGGTCTGATCTCACCCAGGAACCTGGTTCTGGCTGGCCAGGATAAAGCTTATGTAACAAGCATGTATTCCGACTCTGTCAGGATAATTGATTTAAAGAAAAATAAGGTATCAGGGTATATAAATATTCATCAGACATCTGAATCAGCTGTAGTAATAAATCAGAAGGCTTTCATCGCCAACTGGCTTGAAGGGAATGAAGTATTTATAATTGATACAACAACGGATTTACTAATCGACTCGGTAGAAGTTGGGAAAGAACCTGAAAGTATGGTTGTTGATAATAAAGGTTTAGTGTGGGTACTTTGCAACGGTGGCTGGAAAAGGGATACATTTGCTGAACTTGTCGGGATAAATCCTCAGAGCCATGTTATCGCCAGACGTCACGTTTTCCCGGCCCTTGAAAGCTCTCCCTTGTGCCTTCAGGCTGACGGTGACGGTGATACCTTATTTTATATAGAGAACGGAATAAGGTGTATGAGAACAGATGCTGCGGAATTACCTGCCGATCCTCTGATCGGGGATGACGATCATCTTTTTTACAAGATTGGTATAAATCCTGTAAACGGTGATATAGTGGCAACCGATGCAGCAGATTACAAACAAAACGGGGTATTGCTCATTTACAACAGAAGGGGAAACCTTAAGAATTCATATGCTACCGGAATTATTCCGGGTTGCTTAAGCTTTATGGTTGAATCGGGACATATTATGGAATAAATCCCGTAATGAAGAATTTTTTTTCTATAAAGACCGGACTTTTTATATTAACGTTGGTTTTATCGGCGGTTTCATGTACCCTCAATGAGAGCCGTAAACAAGGGGGCATTAAATTCCATTCTGACAGAGTTACTTATGCTGAACGTTTTACTCTTCTTGAGACAGACAGCTGTACAGTTCTCAATATTATTGATCCTTGGCAGGGTACAGGAAATGTAATTCATCAGTATTATCTTGTAAAAGACGAAGCCGTCCGTAAGCTTAAGGTTGATCCGTCCCGCATTATAAATGTACCAGTTAAAAGAATCATCTGCATGTCAACTACTCATCTGGCTATGATCAGAGCTCTGGAAGAAGAGTCGGGGATTACCGGTGTTTCAGGATCAGGGTTTGTTTATGATGAAGTGATCTCAAAAAGGATACAGGATGGCCTTATAAACGATATCGGTTATGACTCGGGAATAAACAGCGAACTCATAATAAAATCGTCGCCCGACCTTGTAATGGTCTATGGCATTGGTAGTGAATCTGCAGGGTACATTTCCAAAATTTATGAGCTCGGGACGAAGGTGATGTATAATGCCGATTACCTTGAAACAGACCCTCTCGGAAAAGCAGAGTGGATTAAGGTTTTTGGGGCACTCTTTTCTAAGGAGAAGTTGGCAGATTCTTTGTTTTCAGGAATTGAATCAGAATATATTGGCATTAAGGAGTATATCAGTGCAAATGTTGTAACTGAGCCTGCAGTGTTGCTTGGTCTGCCCTTTCGTGATACATGGTATATATCTCCCGGAAATTCCTATATAAGCAGACTGATAGAAGATGCAGGAGGAAAATATATCTGGGAAAGTACAGAATCAACCGTATCAATGCCCTATGGTCTGGAAAATGTTTATTTAAAATCACTTGATGCTGATTTTTGGTTAAATATCGGAAATGTTCTTACAAAAGAAGAGATAGTATCTGTAGAACCGAGGCTTGGTTCAGTCCCTCCCTATATCGCAGGGAAGCTGTTTAATAATAATAAGCGTCTTAATTCGTCGGGAGGAAATGATTACTGGGAAAGCGGTACGTTAAAGCCACACATAATCCTTAAGGATATTGCATCAATCCTGCATCCGGACCTTTTCCCGGATCATGAACTTGTCTATTACAGAAAAATTGAATGATAATGCAGCCGGGAACAGTTGACCTGAAACAATATCCTGAAGATCTGTCAGCAATGACCAGGAGGTGGTTAATCCCAATACTGATCCTGCTGTTATGTGTCTTCTTTGCCCTTGATATTTTTCTTGGATCTGTGACGATAAGTCCCGGAGATGTTATAAAAGCTTTTACAGGTGAAGCGGATCTTAATACCGAGACTCTTATTTTTAAATTCCGTCTGCCTAAAGCATTTACAGCTATTCTTGCAGGTATAGCATTATCGCTTAGCGGACTGCAGATGCAGACAATATTCAGGAACCCAATGGCTGGACCATATGTCCTTGGAGTCAGTTCCGGAGCAGGACTGGGTGTAGCCCTTGTCGTTCTGGGCTTTTCATCGGGATTTGAGTCCGGAAATATTCATTCATCGGGCAGCTGGATGATAGTTTCAGCTGCCTGGGCAGGAGCAGGATCCGTTATGCTACTGATAATGTTCATCTCGTCGAGGGTGAGGGACATAATGACTATCCTGATAACGGGGATGATGCTCGCAAGCGGTATCTCAGCTGTTGTAAGCATTCTGCAGTACTTCAGCAATGAGACAATGCTGAAAGCTTATGTTGTATGGACGATGGGAAGCCTGGGAAACCTTTCCCGGAGCCAGCTGAATGTTCTTGCATTGTCGGTCGGAGCAGGTGTATTATTATGCCTTTTTTCTGTCAAAATGCTGAATGCTCTGCTTATTGGTGAAAATTATGCATCAAGCATCGGACTGAATGTCCGCTTTGCCAGAGTTGTCATTTTCTCATCAACAAGCATACTTGCAGGCAGCGTTACCGCATTTTGCGGTCCTGTGGCATTTATCGGAATAGCTGTACCACATATTGTCCGGAATCTGATCAGAACATCCGACCACAGACTGCTGGTTCCGGGAACCATCTTCACAGGTGCAATCATTATGCTGATAAGCGACATTCTGTCACAATTACCCGGCTCGGAAAATGTCCTGCCGGTTAATTCGGTAACATCACTTATCGGAATACCTGTGGTTATGTGGCTTATCCTTCGAAGGAACAAAAACTCTGAATTGTTCTGATGAACAAGATGCTTCCCGAAATATTAAAGATAAAATCCCTTCTGATCGGTTATGCTTCGGGGAAGAGGTCAATGTCACTGCTCCCTCCGCTTGATGCATCGGCAAATACAGGCGAGCTGATCGCAATCATGGGTAGAAACGGAATTGGAAAAAGTACACTTCTGAGATCTGTTGCAGGATTACAGAAACCACTCGGAGGACTGGTGTTGATAAATAATGAAATAACTGAAGGTTTCTCCAGATTAAAATACGCTAAAACTGTCGGGTATATTTCAACTGATATTGTCAGGGTCAGCCATATGAGAGTATATGATCTTGTAGCCCTTGGCAGGTTCCCTCATACAAACTGGATCGGACATATTGATTCAGCAGCTGATCTGATTATCAGGTCAGCGATAGCTAAAGCCGGACTCCCGGGATTTGAGAACAGGCTCATTTCAGAACTTTCTGATGGTGAACGCCAGAGAACAATGATTGCAAGGGTTCTGGCCCAGGATACAGATATTATGATAATGGATGAACCGATGGCATTCCTTGATATTTCAGGAAAGTACGGTATCATTAACCTCATGAAAGAACTTACTTCAGGAGGAAAAACAGTCATTTTTTCCACTCACGATTTTAATATTGCTGTAAATCAGGCTGATAAGATCTGGCTGGTAACCGCCAGTGGTATTATCCAGGGAGCTCCTGAGGACCTGAACCTGGCAAATGCTTTTGACTGCCTGTTTGATACCGGACTCAAAGGCTTTAATCCGGAAGAAGGGATATCTGACAACAATTCTGCATTATTTCCTGAAATTCAGGTTGAAGGTGAAGATAGCCGTATCCGGTTTCAGACAATAAAAGCCCTGCAAAGAGCAGGCTTCAGAGTCACTGACAGACTGTTGACTCTGAAAGTAAAATTACCTTCAGGGAATTCAGGATGGATTCTCCACACTGACAGAACAATAACTGAATGTAAAACTCTATATGACCTGGTAAGACTACTGAAATCATAAGAGATCCGGTGATAACTACATTTTTATCCCGTAAACAGCTTACCTGAAGTATTTTCGGTAATTTTCTATGAAAGATGGAATATCGTCCACTGATAGTTTCTTGGCTATGATCTTTTTATTCCTGTCAAGGATATAGATCATAGGGGTGGACTGAACATTATAGTAATAATCAAAGTGGGTGCTGCGATTGGGATCCCAGCCATTTATCCACGTGAGATTATTATCCTCAATATATTTTGTCCATTCCTGCTTATTGCTTGTTGTACAGACGGAAAAAATCTCAATACCATCATTCCTGGCTTTGTCATAATATGCCTTAAGCTTGGGAGTTGCTTCTTTGCAATGTCCGCAATTCGGCTCCCAGAAGTATAAAATGGTGAATTCCTTATCAATATCATCAAGAGCTACAAAAATCCCCTTGTATGAATCCATAACCAGATTTTGGGCTTTCATCCCGATCAGGTTGTGCCTCAATAGTTCGACCTGTTTGCGAAGATCATCTTTAAATTCCTGAGTTACCCAGTCTGCTTTACCTGACAGGTAAATATCATCAGCAAGCTTAACAAGCACAGCATCATGACCCATTATTTCACTTTCCCTGAAGTGATTGAACAAATAAACAGAAACAAACTGGAATATTTTTGGATTCGTTTCACACTTCCTTATCAGTTTATCAATTTCCCTGTTTATCGAATCAGGTGACTGGATGACCACATTTCTGAAAAAAGCATCCAGTCTTGCCTGAAATATCGGAGTCCTCAGTATCCTTTCATCTGCCAGATCAATATTATCAAAGAAGTGATCCTTGTTATAATTATATTTTCTTACCCATTTTACCGAGTCGGGATTGTGGGTTCCTGCAGGTACATTGAAGTCCGGAACTTCCAGCGGTAACATTGATCTTACAAGAACTGCCAGAAGGTTTGGTTCATTCTTTTTGACAACATTCCTGAGATATGATTTCATCTGCTCCTCATATTCTTTTTGTTTAGCGACTAGTATTTTCAACGAATCGCTGTTGGTCTTGTTTTCCCTGACCCTGTTCGCAATTGATGTGGCTTCTTTCTGCATCAATACCCAGTGTTTCTGGTAGTCAATGAATGCTGAATTGATATCAGATCCGGAAAATTTGAGTGTATTAAAGAAATCTGCGTGGTTACAGGAGGCTGAAAAATGCTGATTTTCAGCCATGAGAACCTCAAAGTACTTGCGTCCTGGCAAAACTACCATATAAATACCCTGCGGTAAAGATTCCTTTCCTGAAAATACCCCTTGCCCCTTGGTATCCAGCCTGGTTGTATCTGTTATATATTGTTTGTCTCCATAATGGTAAGCAAGATAAATTGACGAATCTCTCAATCCGTTAATTGTGATCCGAATTTCATAGCCGGGTTTCACCTGGCTGCATGCTATCAATGGAAAGAGAATAAGAATTATCAGCGGATTTAACTTTTTCATAGAGTCCTTTATCAGAATGGTTACAAAAATAGTCATTGCTTTTTCTTTGGCAAAATAGCTTAACAAACTATATTCGGAAATTAATCGTAAATTTGACCTGCTAAATCAAGGGTAGGGCAGATGACTATTTCCATGCTAATTCCGGTATGTGACTATGATATAATAGCTCTCGTATACAGCATGAAAAGCTGTATCGGGAGGATCCCGGAGCTTGCAGAAATAATAATAGGAAATGACGGTTCATCTCCTGAATACACGGCAAAATACAAAACCCTTGAAGGGGATGGAGTAAGGGTGATTGACTCTCCTGTAAATATTGGCAGGGCTGCAATACGCAACAGGCTCGCTCTGGAAGCAAAAGGCGATTTTCTTCTTTTCATTGATGCCGACACCATGGTACCCGCTACTGCTGAAGCATATTTACATAAATGGATACCTGTAATGTCTTATGCCAGAGTTGCATGCGGTGGTGTAATCTATCATAAAAGCCCTCCCGGAGATCCTGATAAGATACTACGGTGGAAATACGGACGCAAGAAAGATGAACTAAAGGCATCTGACAGAAATAAGCGCCCTTATCAGAAATTCTCGACATTCAACGTACTGTTTGACCGGACAATTTTCTCCAAGTTAAGATTTAACGAGGATCTCAGACAATATGGTCATGAGGATACCCTTATGAGCTACCAGCTTAAAAAAGCCGGTATTAAAATTCATCATATAGATAACGGACTTCTTCACGAAGGCATTGAATCAAACAGGGAATTTCTCAATAAAACCAAGCTTGGAATAGAAAATCTCAGCAAGCTGTACGATATGGTCACTGATAAGATCGGATTCTCAGCAACTGTAAGGATGCTCCAGATCTATAATATTCTGAGAATATTCAGACTTACACTTATTCTGGCAGGTATATATATAAGGTATAGGGAGAGAATGGAGATTAAAATTGATTCATCCAATCCGCAACTATGGCTGTTCCGCTTCTATAAAGTTTGTTTGTTCTGTACCTACCGCGAGATCCATGGAAGAAGAAAAATCCTTCCTTCAATAAATATATAGCTCTACAATTTAACAGCTTACAATGTTTTTGTATCTTTGATGCCGTGAATTCAGTTAGAGTAACGTTCTGCAATCAAAAATTCTGAAATGGCAAATCCTGAATTATCATGGCCATTAAAGCAAATCAGGAAGTGGAACCATGCCATCTGGCACACACCGCTTTCGGAATTATCAAGAAGAAAGAGCTTTTTTATCCGGCAGATCAGGATAATTGTTCTGGCCGCCCGCAACTCATTGAATGATAAGGTAAGCCTGCGGGCTTCAGCACTTACTTTTTATACTCTCATCTCAATAATCCCGGTTGTGGCAATTGCCCTGGCTATTGCAAAAGGATTCGGTCTTGACCAGAACCTGGAATCTATCATCCGGAACAGTAAAGAATTCGGAATGTATGGCGATATCCTGAATCCCCTTCTTGAAAGTGCCAAAAACACTGTTCAGCGTACACGAGGAGGATATCTGGCCGGTGTCGGAGTAATAATACTTCTGTGGTCTGTAATATCCCTTCTTGGTCAGATCGAAACATCTTTTAATCATATCTGGCAAACTTCAATCAGCCGGCCCTGGTACAGAAAATTTACTGACTACCTGACTATCCTGCTCATCGGTCCGATTCTAATAATCCTCTCAAGCAGCATTTCTATATTTGTAATTACAAGCCTTACTGAGTTCATGGATAAGGCTCCTATACTGGCATCGTTTAAATGGGTTATCAGTTTCCTGATAAAATCGGCCCCATATATACTTACATGGCTGATGCTTACACTGCTGTTCATTGTAATGCCCAATGTCAAGGTCAGATTCAGGCCGGCCCTGATTTCCGGTATTATTGCCGGAACATTTCTGAAAATTCTTCAGTGGCTCTATCTCGATCTGCAGTATGGCATAACAAAGCTCAGCGCAATCTACGGAGGGCTGGCAGCCATCCCCTTATTCCTTATTTTCCTGGAAACGTGCTGGATAGTGATCCTTCTTGGAGCTGAACTATCATTTGCAAACCAGAATGTCTCAAGGTATGAGTTTGAATCTGAGGCACTCAATATAAGTCATCGCCAGAAACGCTCAATGATCCTCATGGTCTTATACATGATTGTAAGAAACTTCGATCTGGGTGAAAAACCATTAAGCGCCGAGGATATCAGCAAAAATCTAAAGATCCCTGTTCGTCTGGCAAGAGATATCCTTGAGGATCTTACAAATGCCCAACTTGTATCTGTTATCTTCGAACATGAAGACAAGATGCGCCTGTACCAGCCTGCACTGGATATTAATAAAATGACTGTGAGCTTTGTATTATCACGCCTCGATAAGAAAGGGACTCATGAACGTTATGATGTAAAGAGCAGAGAATCTGAAAGAGTCTCTGAAATACTCGACAAGTATGACAGACTTACATCGCAATCGGATGCGAATATCCTTCTCAAAGATCTTTAATGCTTCAGGTTTAATACTGTTTTATTGACTCAGGTCTGCCGGCGTGTTTTTCTACATAGCTTATAAAAGCAGAATAGGATTTCCACTTGTAGAACATATAATGAGGATATGGAACAATTATCTGGCGGGTGTTCTTCTGCCTGTTCCAGTAACTGATCACATTCTCGGAAGGGAATATCCGGTCTGATTCGCTTGTCACCGCATAATCCCATTTGAATCCGGGGTCCTTCTGTTCCATTATTCTGTTATAAAGCCATCTCATTTCAACATGCACAGAATCAAGCGTTCTGTTCGGAATCTTATCTGAATTCAGATTATATATCCTCCTGTTACCGAACATCCGGTAATAGAACTTCTCCATTCTTTCCTCCGTTATGTTGTTAAGAGCTTCCTCAAATGAGAGCGCAGGAATACCATAATGATCATCAAGTGGTACCGGGGTACCGTTCACAGCAATTGTAACATCCGGAACAATGCCGGTAGTAGGGGAGAGATATTCTGCAGCCCATACACCAAGGGACCAGCCAATGACAACTATCTTCCTGTATGTCTTCATTTCGGGCAGCACAAGCGCCTGATCGGCAGAATAATTATAAAAAAGTATGAAGTCAAATTCATCGGTGCAATAAGGGACAAATACATTTTCATCAGTACCCCAGGCACCAAACAAAACAACAAGGTAATCGTTCTTTTCCCTTCTTCTTATATATGTTTTCATTTACCCTTTTATACAGGAATACAGCATCACATAAAATTTTAAAGATAGCGCAATTTTTCTAAGTACCAGGTTCAGGTCAATGGTACCGGAAGATTTATCCGGTTCGACAGATGCCAAAAAAAAATAAGAGGAGGAAGGGTGGTCGTGAACATCAGGGAGCGGGTTTTATTTATGAGATAATTCCCGTGTCTACTGTCTGATAAAAGGATGGAACCATGGTAAGCTGGCGCTATTCCTCAGGTTCCAGATGTGAAAGTCAATGTCTGCAATACAATCCTGTTGATTTTCACTCCCAACCCTTGCTCATCTCCTCTTATACCAATAGCATGAGCTTGAGAACAAATTAAGAAAGAATAATTGACTTGACAAAGTACCGAAATTGACATTATGACGAAGGGGTTGATTAAATTGACAAATCATGCTTATATTTTGATGGAAATATCCATTATGAAGATTGCGAAAACAGATGATTTATAAAATATGTGAATAAATCGCTGTTTTTCAGATATTTCCTTTATATGATCACCGCAGTCGGCCGTATAGCGCTAGCCGGTTACCTGAAAAATGGGACGTATAAAGTAAGATTTCCTTTATCATTGCATCAATTCAAAAAAAATGTATTTTTGCACGCGGAACGCGGTTCCGTAGCTCATCCCGATAGCTATCGGGAGGATAGAGCAATCCCGAGAACTCGGGATGGGTCGGGCGTTCGTTAAATAGTTTTGGTTCCGTAGCTCAGCTGGATAGAGCAACAGCCTTCTAAGCTGTGGGTCGGGCGTTCGAATCGCCCCGGAATCACAATAATGTTGTAGAGACGGTCAATCTGACCGTCTCTTATTTTTTTTATTTAATCAGTTTCAGAACACATTATTCCTCCGATTCAACGGAGTGTATCAGCGCCTTGATATATCCGTAAGCAAAGGCAAAACCCTGAAGTGAGCTTGCCGGATCCGGATGATAGGGGACATGATCGGGACAAACCATCCCTGAATACCCGACGTCCCTCAGAGCCCTTATTATTTCGAGGAAATCCATATCCCCGTTATCGGGATATACTTCCATGAAATTGTTCCAGCCGCCTTTAATATTTCTCAGATGAACACTAAATATCTGCTGCCTTTCTCCAACCCATTTTATGATTGGGAGTATTTCATTTTTTGGATCTTTAAGTCCTTCGGCAACTGAACCCATACAGAGCAGAAAACCGTGATGCGAACTATCATACAGCTCTGCAAATCTTTTTATCCCTTCAAATACATCCGGACTGTTCCATCTGGTTATCCCCCGGTAACCAGCCGGCAATGGAGGATCTGCAATGTGATTCCCCAGTTTAACATTATATTCCTTTGCCACCGGCATTAAACGGTCCAGCAGATATGTAATTCTTTCATAGATCTCAGCAACCGGAACGACCCCGGCAATTGTTTTTGGTTCATATCTTTTTAGTGCCTCTTCATAATTCCAGACACTGTATGATGAGTTGCCCCGCTCCGGATCAACAACCCTGCCTGTTCGTAAAATGGGGAGTATGGTACTTTTTTATACTACCGGGAATTAAATTATCCGGTCCACTCCTGCATGAAAAGGGAATCATGCCTGATGAAGCCGCAACTCCGACAGATCCTGCTCCAAATAATCTGAAAAATGTCTTGCGCTCCATCTTTTCGAAATCATTGGTACATTTCACTAAGCTTCCTTTTCTGCCTCAGCCTTAATCTTACCCTTAGCCTCAGCCTCAGCCTTAAACTCAACCTCAGCCTGAGCTCTCTCTTTTCCATCCTGCTCTGCTGCCACCCTGAGCAGTTTCAGTAAATCATGGATATCAACTATAAGGAGAATGATGCATGCTAATCCTGATACCCAGACGATAGAACCTTTAATAATGACTTCTGTCACCAAAATTGCTGAAATGATTATCCTTACCTCTGTAGGTCCGAGTAATCCTGAATCAATCGTATATTCCCCTGTTATCTTATACCTGAGAAGAGTAGTTATCATTGCCCAGCCATAAAGCACAACGAATCCATACCCGAGAAGTTCACCGACACCTTCCGTATAAAAAACAAATCCGAGGCCAATTACGATTGTGGTTGTCCAGTCGATTGAGAGATCGAGAGAAAATCCATACCATTTCCTCGATTTGTTCCGGTAGATCGCCAGCCTACCGTCAAGTGAGTCTCCAAACCAGTTTATGAAAAAACCTGCCAGACCTAACAAAAGAAAATAACTGTTTATGTATGTAGCCAGGATAAAACTTAATAAGACAGTCAGGCTGCCTAAGAAACCGATAAAGGTCAGGAGATCAGGGAATACCCACGAAGGTATCCGCTGAACAAGGTATGAAAGCGCCCTTTGTTCTGATTTTCTGAGTAAATTAGTTCTGATCCTGTCTTTTGATATTATTTTCAGGATCTCCTGGGTTACCAAGGAAGTATTGGGTTTCATATAATTATTTATTTATACTGTTGTAATCTCCGACTCTCGTTCCCGGATGGAAATTACAATCTTCTAAAAGGTACAAATCTAACGTAAGTCAGTCGCTTTTCAATCGTTTTACCATTCTTTTTTGATATGAGGATAAGCTCCTGGACAGCAGCAGGTGCACCTATTGGAATGATCAGCCTTCCGTTCTCTGCGAGCTGATCGATAAGCGGTTGAGGTATTTTCTCCGCCGCCGCAGTCACAATTATGATATCAAAGGGTGCCTGCTCCGGCCATCCCTGATAACCATCGCCGGACCTGCATGTAATATTTTCATATCCCATCTTTTTAAGCCTTTCAGCTGACTCAGCTGAAAGTTCCGGAACGATCTCGATTGTAAAGACCTTATCCACTATTTCAGCAAGTACTGCAGCCTGGTAGCCCGACCCTGTGCCAATTTCAAGAGCTTTCATTTTCTTTCCCGGTTTCAGTGCTTCCGTCATATATGCAACAATGAAAGGCTGTGATATTGTTTGTCCATACCCGATTGGCAGGGGATAGTCATTGTATGCCTGATCCTGATATTCCTTCGGGGTGAACAGATGCCGGGGCACTTTTCTCATTGCGTCAAGAACTGCTGTGTTGATAACTCCGCGATCCTGTATCTGGTTCCTGACCATTCTGATCCTTGCAGCTTCATACTTATCAGCCTGCGGTTCGCTGCATCCTGTCATAATCAATAACTGTATTAAAAGAAGTATTTTCACAACAAGCCAGTTTCCTGAAAAATACTCAATTTGGGGAATATTTCAAAATATTTGTGGCCGGAGGTTCAGGATTCAAAATTCAAAATTTCAGGTTCAAGGTTCAAGATTCAAAATTCAAGGTTCCAGGTTCCAAGTTCTATGTTACACATAACCAGGAACCTGGAACCTGAAACCTGAAACTTTAAAACCCTGAAACTTTGAAACTTTGAAACTTTGAAACTTTGAAACTTTGAAACCCTGAAACTTTGAAACCCTGAAACTACTTCTTAAGTCCCGGTCTATTGGAAACTGAAGCCCAGTAATGAAAGGAAACCGTTACCGAGGAGCTGTACCAGTGGCCAGATCGGCAATAAATTGATACTTGATACAAGCGAAAGTATTATTACACCGAGAAAGATATAGCTGCCATATTTGTACAAGCCTTCATATAAAGCCGGATATTTTTTAAAATAGGAGAGCAGCAGATGTGATCCATCAAGCGGAGGGACTGGTAAAAGGTTGAAAATGAAAAGTCCCCAGTTTATATAAATTGCATATATAAAAATCTCAGATGTTACCGAATAATAAGGAATATCAACATAATTATACAATATGGCAAAGATTACAGAAAGGATAACAGCAAGAATTGCATTTGATAACGGTCCGGATACAGCTATCTTAAGGGGATCGGTTTTGGGATTCCTGAGATTTTGTTCATTGAATTCAACCGGTTTCGCCCAACCGAAGCCTGCAAACAATAACATCACAAATCCAAGCGGATCGATATGCCTTAACGGATTCAGTGTTACCCTTCCCTGATCTCTCGATGTAGAATCCCCGCATCTGTGAGCTACAAATGCATGACTGAATTCGTGAAAGGTAAGACCCAGAATGATCCCCGGAAGGAATTTGAGTGTCCTGAGGATGTCAAAGTTGTCCATTCAGCCTCTTATTAACCGGCATGAAGAAATCATCCTGAGTAAGCCTGCATTCTTTTATCATATCCAGGGCATATTCAGCTCCCGAAAAATTCTCATCGGCATTGTTCGTTCCCACAGTGAATTTTACACCTGCCTTCTTCGCCCTTTTTATAAATGCTTCCGATGGTATCTTGTACCTGTTATTTATCTCAATGGCTATATTATTCGATTTTGCAGCATTTATTACCTTGTCCATTCGCTCCGTTGTCCAGAACAGATCATAACGGTCAGCCATCTGTGCCGGCAGGAATGTAGAATTTACATATATATCTATCGGTTCTTCATTCATGATCTTTACGATTGTATTGACAAGATAATCCATGAACTGCTCTTCATCATCAATCCAGGTCTCTTCCTTTATCCATATCCTGTTCCTCCGCCCTTTCTCATCAGTAAAAGTCATTGCATCCGTAAAAACATAATCAAACTTGTTCATCGATTCCCTTGAAAAGATATCTACCCATTCACGTCCTTCAGCCTGCATTGCAGAAAAGAATTGGGGATAGTTTTTCATCATATTTATGACCGAATCGATCTGGCTGTCGCTGTGTATCGGGAATTTCAGACCACAGTTGAAAGCAATACCGTATTGTATATTCTCGGCTTTTGATTTCGCAATTGCTGCTTCCATGTCCAGATTGCCTTTAAGATGTATATGAAGATCGGTAACCGGGAACGGTACATTTTTTGTACAATATGTTGAAATTAAAAATATTGCTATAACAACCGGAAATAGTTTCTTTTTCATGATTTAATGGGATTAGATATTCGTGGCAATTTAATAAAAATTAAAAAAATGCCGGCATAATTACTGCTATTTCGGGAGTTATTCGCATTTTCGTAATCTGAAGAAATATTCATTGACCCTAAAGGATGAGCCATGAAAAAGTTTTTATATGTTCTGTCAGCTTTTGTTTTTGCAATCAGCACCAGTCTTTATTCAGCCGGAGAAGGTGTTCCGGATGTCTACCTGCTCACCTGCGGTCCCGGGACTGAAACATATTCGAGATGGGGGCATAGCGCCCTGAGGATAGTAGATCATACAACAGGTACCGACAGAGTTTATAACTGGGGAGTGTTTGATTTCAGTACGCCTGCTTTTGCCTGGAAGTTTGCAAGAGGCAGACTTGAATATATGCTCGGGGTAACTACATATGAACGCTTTATCCAGGAATATTTTATGGAGGGGAGGTGGGTTCAGTCACAGAAGATAAACCTCGAACCACCTGAGATCATAAAAATGCTTCAGCTCATCGAAGAAAACCTGAAACCTGAAAACATAAAATACAGATACGATTTTTTCTATGATGACTGTTCAACCCGCATCAGGGACCTGCTTGAAAAATCGACAGGAAACGCGATGGTCTATCCCCCGGATCTTGAAGGAGATCCTCCTACGTTCAGATTCATGGTAAACAAGTACCTGCAGAAAGCCCCATGGCTGGAGGCAGGCATAGATCTGTTAATGGGAACTCCCGGGAATAAGAAAGCTTCTGTCCGCGACAGAATGTTCCTGCCGGTTGATATGCAACAGGGCCTTTCGGATATTGTAATTAACCGCGGAGGAAAAATGATACCCCTGCTGACAAATCCCGACACCGTTCTTAAAAGTTCCGGCAAAAGTGAAAAATCGAAATTCTTCACATCACCAATTGTTATATTTTCACTTTTGCTGATACTTGTAATTATAACTTCCGCACTCTTCAGAACTAAAAAACCAAACAGGATATTTGATATTCTGATTTTTTCAATTTTCTCCGTACTTGCCCTTATGATGTTGTTTTTCAATTTCTTCACCGATCATCAGCAGATGAAAATGAACCCAAATATTGTTTGGCTGAGCCCTTTCATAATTTTATGTCTGATCTCAATATTGTTCAATAAAAGATGGTATATATGGTTCAGAATAGTTTTTGTTCTGAATGTAATCTGGTTCTTTGTTCTGCTTATATTTCCACACTCATCCAATGGCGTTTTCCTTCCTGTCCTCCTTATACTTGCTGTCAGAAGCTCGGTAAGAGCTGAATTCAAATGGAATCCGCTGTCAGTCGAAGAATAAGCCTGATTGTTATTTAACAGAACTTTAACAGTCCTTAACACCATTTTATTATTTACCCGGCTTTTTTTGTGTACCCGTATAAAAAACGTTTGACGGTAGAGGTTTCATTATTGTTTATTTAAATTTGCGAACTAAAATTCAAGATATGGATCAGACCACAGACATAAAGATTCTGAATGAAAAGATCGAAAGGGAAAGCGCTTTTGTAGACATCATCCGGATGGAGATGAACAAAGTTATTGTTGGCCAGAAGCATCTGGTAGAGAGCCTGATGACAGGCCTCCTCGGAAATGGTCATATTCTTCTTGAAGGTGTCCCCGGACTGGCTAAAACGCTGGCGATAAAGTCGCTTGCATCAATAATTGACGCTAAATTCAGCAGGATACAGTTCACGCCCGACCTGCTGCCGGCAGACCTGATCGGAACAATGATCTACAGTCAGAAGAAAGAAGAGTTCCTTGTGAAAAAAGGACCTGTCTTCGCTAATTTCATCCTTGCCGATGAAATAAACCGTTCACCGGCTAAGGTTCAGAGTGCTCTGCTTGAAGCAATGCAGGAAAGACAGGTAACCATCGGCGAATCTACATTCAGTCTCGGGGAACCCTTCCTTGTACTGGCGACCCAGAATCCGATAGAGCAGGAGGGAACTTACCCGCTGCCGGAAGCGCAGGTAGACAGGTTCATGCTCAAAGTTATTATAGACTACCCATCAATGGAAGAGGAAAAGCTTATTATCAGGGAAAACCTTGCGAAGGAATTCCCGAAAACAAGCTCCGTCCTTAAAACTGACGATATTGTCAGAGCCCGTGATATTGTGAGGGAAGTTTATATGGACGAAAAGATTGAAAATTATATCCTTAATATTGTATTTGCCAGCAGAAATCCGGAGAAGTATGGCCTGCCGGCATTTAAGAACATGATCTCTTACGGCGCTTCACCCAGGGCATCAATATATCTTTCCATAGCTGCGAAATCATACGCTTTTATTAGAAGACGCGGATATGTAATCCCTGAAGATGTAAGAGCTGTCTGCTTCGATGTGATGCGCCACAGGATCGGCCTTACTTACGAAGCTGAAGCCGAAAATGTAAACCAGGATAAGATCATTGCCGAAATACTTAACGTCGTTGAAGTTCCGTAGTAAAGTGGAGAAGACTATAACCCCATCCCTGCCCTTCCCCCAGGGCTGAGGCGAAGGGGTAAGAGGACACAAATGAAAATGTATAACAACGAGTAAGCAGGACTGATAAATGGAAGCGACAGACCTCTTAAAAAAGGTTAGGAAGATTGAAATAAAAGCCCGTGGACTAACCCGGCATATTTTTGCCGGCGAGTACCACAGCGCTTTCAAGGGAAGAGGTATCGCCTTCAGTGAAGTAAGGGAATATCAGTATGGCGATGACATAAGAACGATTGACTGGAACGTTACTGCGAGATTCAACCATCCATATGTGAAAGTTTATGAGGAGGAAAGAGAGCTGACAGTAATGCTTCTTATTGATGTAAGCGGGTCGGGAAGCTTTGGGACTACAGTGAATTTTAAAAAGGATGTAATGACTGAAATTGCCGCTATACTTTCATTCTCAGCTATTTTAAATAAGGATAAGATAGGGGTGATATTCTTTTCCGATAAGATCGGGAAGTTTATTCCGCCACAGAAGGGCAGGAAACATATTCTGAGGATCATAAGGGAACTTCTCGATTTCAGACCTGAGAGCAATCAAACCAACCTCGATGTTCCTCTCAGATTCCTTACAAATGCAATAAAAAAACGTTGTACTGCTTTCATTCTTTCCGATTTTATAGCTCCCGATTTTGAGGAAGCACTGCGTATCGCATCCAATAAACATGATATAGCCGCAATAAAAGTATACGACAGGGCTGAAACAGCTATCCCTGATATCGGTTTCGTTAAAATTGCCGATGCTGAGACTGGTAAGGAGAAATGGATAGACACCTCCTCTAAAAATACCCGTAATGCGTATATGCAGTGGTGGAACGATCACATAACAAAGATTAGCGCAGTATTCAGAAGATGCGGTGTGGATTCAGCTTTTATTAATACTGGAGAGGATTATGTTCAGCCATTAATAAGACTTTTTAAAAGCAGGTGAGAACAAGGATATACATATTATTGTTTTTTTCAATTAACTTCTCAGCAGCCGTTTCACAGGAAGTAACTGTAAAAGCAGTGTTTGACACTTCACGGATCTATATAGGCGACCAGATAAACTATACTGTCACTGTGGATCAGCCTTCGGGACTCAGCCTGGACATAGCTACTCACAAAGATACTCTCCTGAAGAACATTGAAATACTCTCAGGACCGGTAACCGATACTCTTTCTCTGGATGCAAACAGGTTGAGAATAACAAAAAGATATCTTATAACATCTTTTGACTCAGGTTTTTACGAAGTACCGCCGACATATGCCGAGCTAGCATCCGAAACAGGTCTGAAGAGATTTTACTCGGATTATTCCCTGCTCGAGGTTATGAGAGTAAGAATAGCTCCGTCTGATACAACAGCAAACATCTACGATATTGTGGGTCCGTACAAAGCTCCGCTTACAGCCGGAGAAGTCCTTCCCTGGCTACTTTTTGCAGTCCTTGCTGCCACACTTGTATGGGTAATTATCAGACTGATGAGAAGGTTCAGGAAGGTAAAGCACGGGTATGAACCTGTTATTGTTAAAGATCCTGCTCATGTTATTGCCTTCCGCAGTCTTGAAAAACTGAAAGAGGAAAAACTCTGGCAGAAAGGCGAGGTTAAGAAATACTATTCACGCCTCACGGAAATCCTGCGGCAATATCTTGAGGACAGGTATGGTGTTTATTCACTTGAAATGACTACTTCAGAAACACTCGAAGAACTTCTTAAAACAGGATTCAGAAAAGATGATAACTTCCAGATACTCAAAACTATCCTCAATGGATCTGATCTTGTTAAGTTTGCCAGATACAAACCCGATCCTTCTGAAAATGATCTTCATTTTGAAAATGCATGGCAGTTCGTCGATCTTACAAAACTAAATGAAGAGATAAAGGAAGAGCTGAAGGAGGAAATTGATGGAAACAGCATAAAGGAGAAAAAACAATGAAAGGAATTACATTTGCCGATCCCGCTTTTCTCTGGTTGCTGGTGCTTGTCCCGGCAATTATTACATATTATATAATCAGGCAGCAGAAGACCATCGCATCTGTAAGAATGCCTGATGCAAACGCTTTCAGTAATTCAGGGAAAAGTTTCCGGAACTGGCTTCGTCATGTTCTGTTTGCTTTTAACGCTGCAGCAATTACCCTTCTTGTAATAGTAGCAGCCCGTCCTCAGAAAACCGACAGGTTCCAGGATGTTACGACCGAAGGTATTGATATCATTCTTACCCTTGACATATCAGGTAGTATGCTTGCGCGCGATTTTAAGCCCGACAGGCTTGAGGCATCAAAGAATGTGGCAACAGAGTTTATTTCCGGACGGCCTTATGACAGGATCGGACTGGTGGTATTCAGTGGTGAAAGCTTTACCCAGTGCCCTCTTACAACCGATCACGCAGTTCTGATCAACCTTATGAGAGAACTTAAGAGCGGAATGATAGAAGATGGAACAGCTATTGGCAACGGCCTTGCCACAGCGGTAAACAGGATCAAGGACTCCGAAGCGAAGAGTAAGGTCATTATTCTCCTTACCGACGGTGTGAACAACCGGGGAGAAATTGCTCCTGCAACTGCAGCCGATATAGCCAAAACCTTTGGCATTAGGGTTTATACTATAGGCGTAGGATCGATGGGAACAGCTCCTTACCCTGTCCAGACTCCTTTCGGAGTGCAATACCAGAATATGCCGGTTGAAATAGATGAAGCGATACTCAGGGATATCTCCCAAAAAACCGGCGGCCGGTATTTCAGGGCTACCGACAACAACAAACTTGTACAGGTGTACGCTGAGATAGATAAGATGGAAAAATCAAAGATCGATGTGAGACAATTCACAAGGAGAGAGGAAAAGTTCATGATACCAGCGGCTATTGCCTTCGCCCTGCTTGCACTTGAGATACTATTACGGTTAACAATCTATAAAAACATTACCTGAACATTAAAAAGATGCAGTTATTCAGATTCGCAAACCCCGGCTTTTTGTACCTGTTGCTCCTGCTTCCGGTAATTGCTGCTTTATGGATGTTTTACCAGTGGCGAAAAAATAAAGCCCTGCAAAAATTCGGCGACCCGGGACTGGTTAAAAAGCTTATGCCAGAGTATTCCTCAATAAGACCCAATATCAAGCTTTTTCTCCGGATAATTGCCCTGACATCTGTAATTATTATCCTTGCACGGCCCCAGTTCGGATCAAAGCTCGAAGAGGTCAGAAAACAGGGTGTGGAAGTAATAATCGCCCTCGACGTAAGTAATTCAATGCTTGCCCGTGATATCCAGCCCGACCGTCTTACAAGGGCAAAACAGGCTCTTACCAGACTGATTGATAACCTCGACAATGACAAAATTGGTCTGATTGTCTTTGCAGGTGATGCATATACTCAGATCCCTATCACAACCGACTATATTTCAGCAAAGATGTTCCTGTCCACGATCAGCCCCGATATGGTACCAAAGCAGGGAACAGCAATAGGTTCAGCAATAGAACTTGGCATGAGATCTTTCAGTCCCGGTGAAAATAAGAGCAGGGCACTGATCATTATTACCGACGGGGAAAATCATGAGGATGACCCGGTTTCAGCTGCTTCAGAGGCTGCAAAAGCAGGTATAGTTATTCACACAATAGGCATCGGATCTGTTGAAGGTGTCCCTGTTTCCGTCAAAGGAGGAGGCAGCACAGACTTCCTGAAAGATGCTGAAGGTAATACGGTTATCACAAAGCTTGATGAAGATATCCTTAAGAAAATTGCCATCACTACTTCAGGCAACTATGTCAGAGCCAGCAATACAAACATTGGCCTCGATGAGATCTTTAACGAGATCAGGAATATGAAGAAAGAGGAACTTGAAAGTAAAATGTTCACAGAATATAATGACCAGTTCAGAATATTCGCCATACTTGCCCTGATCTTCCTCCTCACCGAATTTATTATAATGGACAGAAAGAACAGGAAACTGGCTGATATTAAGTTGTTCAGATACAAATTATGATCTTTTCTAAGAGTATGCATATGATTAATACATACTATAAACCTGGAAGAAGGCAGTTAATGATATTAACCTGTCTGTTTCTTCTCTCAATACAGGCTGTATGGTCCCAGGGGGATAAAAAATATATCCGGCAGGGAAACAGGGAATTTGAGAAGGGAAAATATTCCGATTCAGAGATCTCTTACAGAAAAGCTCTGGATAAAAACAATACCTCAGCCGATGCTGTTTTCAATACCGGTGATGCTCTTTACAGGCAGAAGAAATTTGACGAGGCAGGAAAACAGTTCTCGCAGAATTTTGATATGAACGAGAACAGGATGAAAAAATCAGCAAGCCTTTATAATCTTGGCAATTCCCTGCTTATGGGAAATAAGGTTGCTGAAAGTATTGACGCATATAAGGCTTCACTGAAACTTGATCCTGATAACATGGAAGCAAAGTATAACCTCGGCTATGCCCAGGACTTGCTGAGACAACAACAGCAGCAGCAGCAACAGCAGCAAAATCAGGACCAGAACAAGGAAAACCAGGATAAAAAGGATCAGCAGGATAAGAATAGCGATAACCAGCAGGATAAGAATAAGGAGCAGCAGCAGCAACAGGAACAACAACAGCAACAACAGCAGGCTGTGTCGAAGGAGGATGCTGAAAGGATCCTTAATTCCCTGGCTAATGAGGAAAAAGATGTTCAGGAAAAGGTTAAACTTGCAAAGGCAAAGAAGGAACAGGTCCGGACTCTAAGGAACTGGTAATACGATATGTAAATGATGAAGAATTTTGTTTTAATATATATTGTTTTACTCCTGCCTTTTTTAATGAAGGCTCAGGACATAACTGTCCGGGCCGAATATCCTTCGGTCGTACAGGCCGGGGAACAGTTCACTGTCAGCTGGACAATCAATACAAGGGAAGGTGAATTTATTGCTCCTGTTTTTGAGGGATTTTACAAGCTGATGGGACCCCAGACTTCATACAGTCAGAGTACACAGTGGATAAACGGCAGGATGACAAGTGAGACTTCATATTCCTACATATATTATCTGCAAGCCATAAACGAAGGTAAATTTGTAATTCCGCCGGCAGGGGTAACAATAAAAAATAAAACTTATTACTCCGATTCATTGTATATTGAGGTAAGTGGTGGAAGCACAAAACAACCTGCTGCTCAACCTGGTGCGGGTACCGGTCAGCAGGGAGAGCCACAGTCATCACCAGCCGGAGGACAGATTTCTCTCGATCTGGCACTCAGCAGAAAAGAAGTATATATCGGAGAACCGGTTTCAGCTATAGTAAAGCTCTATACAAGGGTCAATCTTTCAGGAATAAACGAAATCAAATATCCTTCGTTCACCGGATTTCTTAAGACTGATCTTGAAACCCCTCCGCTTAATTCGCTGAAACAGGAAAATATTAACGGAACCGTATACGGAACAGGAGTTCTCCAGCAATTCCTACTTTATCCTCAGGTAACCGGAGAAATTACGATCGATCCGGTCCAGATAACAGTTCTTGTACAACAGAAAACCGGACGTTCCGATCCTTTCTTTGGAGATTTCTTTTCCACATATACGACTGTTCCTCAGGCAGTAGTAAGCAAGCCTGTGAAAATTACAGTTAAGCCACTTCCCGGAACAAAACCTGATGATTTTTCAGGAATTGTAGGAAAAATCAATGTAAAGTCAGATATAAACAGAGATACTGTAACCGTAAATGATGCGGTAACACTTAAAATAACAGTATCAGGAAGCGGTAACCTTAAGCTTGCTGAAGCACCCGTCCTTAACCTGCCCCCGGATATAGAAGTGTATGATCCAAAAATCACTGATGAGATAAGAAATTCTTTAAGCGGTGCTGCAGGGCAGAGAACTTTCGAATACCTTCTTATTCCCCGTCATTATGGCGACTTTTCAATACCTCCTGTCAGATATTCCTTTTTTAATACTTCAACTGGAAAATATGAAAGGCTGGAAACCCCCGGATACAGGTTCCATGCAAGAAAAGGAAGCGAACGAGGTTCTGAAATGACTGTATACGGAGGAATATCAAGGGAAGATGTGAAATATGTCGGTAAAGATATCCGCTTTATTAGAAACAATGCCGGGAAGCTTCTTAAATCGGCAAACCTTCTGATCAAAAAGCAGTCATTCCGGCTGGCATATCCTATTGCACTGCTTATTTTCCTTGTGATACTGTTCGCAAGGCGGGAGCATATCAGGAGAAATGCTGATATTACGGCTGTAAGGAACCGTAAAGCAGGTAAAGTAGCTGCCGGAAGACTCAAAGAAGCATCAGCCTGCCTGAAAAAGGGTGAAACAGACAGGTTCTATGAAGAGATCCTTAAAGCGCTCTGGGGGTATCTCAGTGACAAGCTGAATATCCCTGTTTCAGACCTTACACGAAACAGTGCTCTGGTTGCTCTTGCTGAAAAAGGAATTAGCGAAGAAAAGATAAGAAATCTTACCGGTCTTCTCGATAAATGCGAATATGCCAGGTATGCACCTGCATCATCGGGAACTGAACTTACTGCAATTTATGAAAATGCTTCGGGATTTATTAAGTCGGTCGAAAATTCAATGTAACAGAAAATGTGTCTGAAAAAGCTTAATATAACCACACTGATATTGCTGATGCTTATTCCGGTAAGATTAATGTCACAGGATTCACCGGAAGATAGATTCTCAAGAGGTGCCACATACTTTTCAGCCGGTGATTATTCACAGGCCCTTGAAGAATGGACAGGATTATATTCTGCCGGTTACCGGTCGGCAGAACTTGAATATAATATCGGCAATGCTTATTTCAAGCTGAATAATACACCTGGAGCAATACTCTTTTTTGAAAGGGCACACCTCAGAAAACCGGCTGATGAAGATATTAATTACAACCTTCAGATTGCAAGGACGCTTGTTGTTGACAGGCTTGACGAGATTCCGGAGCTCTTTTTTGTAAAATGGTATAACTTCATGTCGCTCCTTCTGTCCTCAAACAGCTGGGCGGCAATAAGCCTGGTACTATTTGTCCTTTGTCTGATCTTTCTTTCAGTATATTTCTATTCTTCAAAGTATAAGCTCAAGGTCGCCGGATTCTGGCTGGCAATTACAGCTATTGTCTTTTCTGTTGCATCGCTGGCCTTTACAATACGTAACAAGGACCTGTTGTATGAAAGCAATAAGGCGATAATTTTCAGCCCTGTAGTAAACGGGAAAAGCTCTCCCGATGACAGCGGTACCGATCTGTTCGTGATCCATGAGGGACTGAAGGTTACTGTTGAAGATGAAGTTGGTGAATGGCGTGAAATAAGGTTGCCGGACGGTAATAAAGGGTGGGTTCCCTCAAATTCCCTTGAAATTATCTGACCCGATCATAATACTGGATGAAGCCCTTGAACCATGATAAATCCATAACACCCATGAAAAATAAACCGGTTAACAGCGCACGGATGCCCATTTACAGGGATTCCGGATTTGAACTTTATGATGCCGAAACAATTGCCGAAGCATACCGTGGTGAATCTGATCCTGAAAGGATACCGGATCATTATCTCTATTCACGTTACCGCAATCCTACTGTCGAGGCTGCTGAACTGGAAGTTCAGAAACTTGAAGGCACAAAATGGACTATCCTCGTGGAATCGGGTATGGCGGCAATCGATCTAGCCGTTTCATTGTTCCAGGATGCCGGTGATAAACGGCCATGGCTCTTTTTCAGCGAAATCTACGGTGGTACAATATCATTTGCAGATGAAATATTAGAAAAGCGCCGGGGAATCGATATCCGCGAATTCAATCCGGTAAATGGTAAGTACAACCTCGATGAATTTGAATCCGTTGTGAGGAATGTCAGACCTAAACTTGTTTATGTTGAGATCATTTCAAATCCTTTACTGTTGGTACCGGATGCAATCGGTATATTCAGTATTGCAAAGAAATATGGCGTTAAAATAATTGTCGATAATACATTTGCCACTCCATACCTTTTCAAACCGGCTGATCATGGAGCCGATATAGTGATCCATAGTGCTACAAAATATTTTTCAGGCCATGGTAATCTGACAGCGGGTGCTGTTTGCGGCAATGATGAAGCGTTAATGAAATCAGCTATAAAATACAGACGTTATACAGGACATATGCTCTCAGCTGATGATGCTTACAGACTGTCGACACAGATACTGACATTCAGCCTGCGATTTAAACAGCAATGCCTGAATGCAGAAGCTATAGCAGCATTGCTTCAGGGATCGGAGGTCATTTCCAGAGTATGGTATCCCGGATTGAAAGATCATCCGGCTCATAACGAAGCGAAAATTCTTTTCGGTAATAAGGGATTCGGTGGAATGGTAACCTTCGATTTTGCCGGAAAATCTCCTGCAGAAAAAAGAAGACGGAGAAATGAATTCATTGAAACGGTTTCTGAAAAAATAAAGGTGATCCCTACACTTGGTGATCCGCGATCCATTATTATGCCCGTCGAATCAGTCTGGGGCGAAAAATACCCTGAACCCGGAATGTTACGGATGTCTCTTGGTTTTGAGGAAACAGAAGAGATAACCGGGATTATAACAGACGCCCTGAAGAAAATAAAATAACAATCCACACATTCTATCTCCAGTCGACCGGGTCGATCCCATGATCACTGAGCCAGGTATTACACCTGCTGAAGTGTTTATTACCGAAGAATCCCCGTGATGCGGAAAGAGGGGAGGGATGAACTGACTCCAGCACCAGGTGCCTTCCCCTGTCAATAGATTCTCCCTTCTTCTGGGCATAGGCTCCCCAGAGAAAAAAAACAAGATGATCCTTATCCCGGTTAAGTATTCTTATAACTGCATCTGTAAACTCTTCCCATCCCTTCCTCTGATGAGATCCGGCAAGATGAGCCCTGACAGTCAGTGTGGCATTTAAAAGCAGGACTCCCTGTGCAGCCCACCTTTCAAGGTTTCCCGTGGGATGTGTTTTATAGCCCAGATCAGACTCGATCTCCCTGAATATATTCAGTAAACTGGGAGGGAAATCAATACCCTCCCGGACAGAAAAACATAAACCATGTGCCTGACCAGGCCCGTGGTATGGATCCTGTCCTATTATTACAGCCTTTACCGAATCAAAAGGGCATAAATTGAATGCATTGAATATGAGAGATCCTGGCGGGAAAATTCGTGTTGTCTGATATTCCTTCCTGACAAATTCCGACAGATTTACAAAATATTGTTTGTTAAATTCATCTCTCAGTTTCTCCTTCCAGCCCGGTTCAATTTTTACTTCCATATTTTTTCTTAATACGCAAACTAAAATTAATCATAATTAGAATATCTTGCAGAAAGATTTATTGAAAAGTAGAGGGGGAGAAAAGGGGAGTGGGAGAATAGGAGAGAGGGAGAGTGGGAGAATTGTAATATTTAATAATATGGGAAAGGAAATTGAACGTAAATTTCTGGTCAACGGGCCATTCAGACATCTGGCAACGAGGGAGATAAAGGTCATTCAGACCTATTTATCCATTGATGATCAGAAAACCATACGCCTCAGAATAGCAGATGATAAAGCATTTCTGACTATAAAAGGCAGGGCGGTTGAAAATTCAATAACACGGGGGGAGTGGGAATTTCCGGTACCGGTGCAGGATTGCCTCGAGATGATGAAGATCTGCCTTCCGGGAAAAATTGTAAAGACCAGGTATATTGTTCCTTTCGGACAATGGACCTATGAGGTTGATGTCTTTCACGATAAGAATGAAGGACTTATCATTGCAGAACTGGAGCTTCAATCTGAAACGCAGCAGTTTGACAAACCATCATGGCTCGGGGAAGAAGTCACAGGTCAGCCCGGATACTACAATGCCAATCTGATAAAATGATATATCCCAGATTCCCGTAAAAACGCCCAACGTGGGCGTCATCGGTAGAGACGCCCAAATTGGGCGTCATCGGTAGAGACGCCCAACCTGGGCGTCTCTACAAAATACGCCCAATTTGGGCGTATTTATCGTTTGAAAATAAAATAAACCGCAAGGATAAGAAATCCGAATCCTATCAAATGATTCAATGTCAGCTGTTCATTTTTGAATAGGATCAGAGTAAATATTGTAAAAGTAGTCAATGACATGACCTCCTGGATCACTTTAAGTTCGACCAGAGAGAATGGGCCTCCGTTCCCGGCGTATCCTATTCTGTTGGCAGGTACCTGCAGGGAATACTCAAAAAAGGCAATGCCCCAGCTCAGAAGCACTATAGCCATCAGACCTATATTATGAAATTTATCAACGGATTTCAGCTTCAGATGTCCGTACCATGCAAACGTCATGAAAGTATTTGAGAATGCAAGCAGAATAATTGTATATAATCCCTTCATTTTTAGGTGACTTAAAATCTGATATTATACAGAAATACCAGAATAAAGGATGCAAAAATAAGAAAATTTATAAAACACGGGCATAGATCTGCTTGGGATCACCGGGTCCGTAAAAATCCTTAAGGCTTGCCTGAAGCTCATAACCGTTTCTTTTGTAAAACTCTTCGGTTGGCGCATATAATGGACGGCCGGAGGTCTCTATCCATAATATCCTGCCTCCTCGTTGTTTTACTTTTTCTTCAATAGCTTTTAAAAGCACTCTGCCAATTTTCATGTTCCTGAAATCCTGGTGAACTGCTATCCAGTACAGTTCCCATGAATGAACCGAGAACTCATTCTTTCCGTAATTTGCAAATGCAAGGACCTCATTTCCTTCTGCAGCCTTAAACCAGTAATAACCACTCTTTTCCATACCTTTGGAAATGGTTTCATCAGCAAGTTCAAGCGCAGTGCTTATTTCAAAATCGTAAAAATAACCTGATGAAATAAGAATTTCTTCAAGGCGCTTCTTGTCTTCACGCCTTATTCCTTCTGAAATTTCCATATAATTCTAATTATTCAGATCATTTATTATCCGGCTAAGGACATCTGTAAATGCCAGTCCGGCAGCCCTTGTCGCTGCAACGAGTCCGCTGTCGGGTGACATGCAGGGGTTGGCATTCACTTCTATAACATATGGAATGTCATTACTGTCAACACGTATATCGACCCTTGCATATCCTTTGAGGTCAAATATCTTCCAGCACTTGAGCGCAATTTCATCAATCCGCTGTTTAAGTAATGGATTAAGCTGATCACCGGGAAAATCCCTTATTGTGTTTTCATATTCAAAAGTACCCTCTTCCCATTTAGCCCTGAAATCAACAATTTTAGGCTTATCGTCCCAGGAATTGTGAAAAACCATTTCTGCAGGAGGCATTACTTCAGGTCCATTTTCACCTGACAGAACACTGATATTGAATTCCCTGCCGTCAATAAAATCCTGGATGAGCCAGTGTGTATCGTCATATTTCTTCAGCTTTTCTGTCATCTCAGGTGTAAAGGTGAATACCGATTCTCCGGTTATGCCAAGCGAACCATCTTCCCAGACCGGCTTTATTATATACATGTTCCCTGTAATCAGCTGGTTACACTGGGAAGGAGGAAATCCTCCGGGATTGTTTATGCCTGCCTGCTTCAGGATTTTGACAGTAAAAGCCTTACTTGTCGTTATGAACATAGCCTCAACCGGATTACCGGTATAAGGGATTGAATGTACATTCAGCAAAGCCGGAATAAAATAACATAACTCTCCCTTGTTTGTGATCGATTCTACAAGGTTGAAAACGAAATCGGGCTTTTCTGCAGCAAGTTCAGCCACTTCCCTCATAAAATCATTCGTGATCCCTTTTCTGTATGTCTCAACTCCGATCTTATGAAGATTGGTCTCAACAAACTCAACCTGGTCAAGTACATCGAGTTCGTCGGCCAGTGCATTTTCATGCGGCTGATTGAATAATATGCAGCATTTCTTTCTGCTCATAGCCTTAGGTTATGACGTTCAAGTGAAGATCTTACGATCCTTTCCAGCAAGGTCTGATAGTCAATACCGCTCATCCTTGCGAGTATCGGAAGATCCGAATGAACCGGATGTAATCCTGCAAGGGGATTTACTTCCATGAAACAGATTCTCCCGTTCCTGTCGGCTTTAACATCGACTCTTCCGCCATCAACTGCCCCCAGAGCTTTCCAGACATCCAGGGCAACCTTTTTGCATTCGTCCGAATAATCAGACGGCATAGGGATATATTTGCAATACTCCTGGTAATTCTCTTTAAATTCAACAGAATACGGATAATTATCACGACATTCTATTTCCATTCCACCGATTGCAACAGCATCTTCACCAGTGCCAATGACACCCACTGTAAACTCCCTGCCGGGAAGATATTCTTCCACGAGAGCCGGCTGGTTGAAACGTCCAAGAAGAAATTCAGACATCTCTTTCAGTTCAGAAGGAGATCTTAAAAGATTCTTCTCTGTTATCCCCTTGCCTGTTCCTTCCGAAACAGGTTTGATAAAGAGGGGGTACTCCAGCTTACATTTTATTATATCTGCCGGAGACGAAATCAACATTCCCGGGCTTACCGGAACGCCTGCAGCAGCGACAATAAGCCGGGTGAGGTATTTGTTCAGTGAAACTCCCATTATCACGGGTCCACTGAATACATATGGAATTTTATATTGATCGAGGATCGCAGGTACTACAGATTCCCTGCCGTCACCATAAAGACCTTCAGCAATATTGAAAACAAGATCCCATTTCTTTCCTGAAGAAAGCGCTTCGATAAGCTGGAAACTGTTTCCGATCAGATCGGTTTCAAATCCCATCTTCCTGAGTGCAGTGTCAATTGCATCAACAGTCTCCTGCTTATCAAATTCGGCAGTATCCTCCATGGAATACCCACGGTCGAGATACCACGACCGCAGGTCATACGTCAGACCAACTTTCATTAACAGCCTATTTTTCAGGATATTCGCACAAAATACCCTTGTAATTGCGCAGTACTATCTTTTCATCGTTGTGTTCAACCACATAATCGGGGAGCAGAGGGATCTTTCCTCCGCCGCCGGGGGCGTCAACAACATATGTCGGAACAGCATATCCGCTGGTGAAACCTCTCAGACCCTTTATGATCTCAAGTCCTTTTTTCACTGTTGTCCTGAAATGACTTGAACCGGGAATAAGATCACACTGATAAAGATAGTATGGCCGTACCCTTATTTTAAGAAGCTTATGCATGAGTTCCTTCATTACGGGAACATTATCATTGATGCCCTTAAGCAGGACAGTTTGGCTTCCAAGAGGGAATCCATTATCAGCCAGCTTTATGCATGCTTCTGCACATTCCCGGGTTATTTCAGCCGGATGTGAAAAATGAAGACTGATGAACAGCGGATGATATTTCCTGAGAATGCTTACAAGATTGTCTGTAATTCTCTGAGGCAATACAACCGGAACTCTTGTTCCGATCCGGATTATCTCAACATGCTCTATCTTCCTTATATTATACAGTATATAATCGAGGATTTCGTCTGTAAGCGTCAGAGGATCTCCTCCGCTTATCAGGACGTCCCTTACTTCCTTATGGGAAGCTATATAGCTGAATGCTTTCTCGAAATCCTGCCTGCCGAGCTTATCAAGCTTACCAACCGAATGTGAGCGGGTACAATATCTGCAGTAGTTTGAGCAGACCTGTGTTACAGTAAACAGTACCCTGTCGGGATATCTGTGTACAATGCCCTTTACAGGTGAAAATGACTTTTCATGCAAAGGATCAGACTGTTCAGCAGTAGTATGCAGTAACTCCTCAACGACCGGTATTACATTTCGGCGAAGCGGATGAGAATAACCTGTATTATAGATCAGAGATGCAAAATACGGAGTTATCCGCATCGGGAGACGGCCTTTCAGATTATTGATAGCCATAATCTCCTTCTCGGACAATTTCATGATTTTCTTTAGCTCATCAATATTTGTAATTGAATTTCTGAGCTGCCATTTCCAATCATTCCAGGATTCAATAGTCGTTAGGGGGAAGAAGCGGTTTCGGAAGTCCGTGCTTCTGTTGCTAACTAACGGTGTTGGGATCTCTTTTTGCGAAAAAATCATGGTTTTCGCGCCAGGCTCTTCTTCAGAAGAACGACCCACGAGGCGGCTTTCTCCACGGACAGCCGTAGCCTCATTATTGTTAGCATTCATAGCTGGTGATGAATAAATTCATCGGTTTCTTTTAAAGGATAATTTGGTTTTAAATTAATACTATTGTTTTTTTATAATTGGTGCGAAAATATGTAATCTGATAATACATTGTATCAACTGAGCATCAGAAATATTAACAGCAAAAATATTTTATTAACATCAGTCATGCTCTTTAAAAAATTACTTAAGCATATTTTACTATTATACAGCATGTTACAGAGATCAGAGAATTTTTGAACTCCGATATTGCAATTGCTGTTACTCATATTCATTCCTCTGTATTTTATGTTGTTTACTCTGTTTAAAATCGTTTTTAAATTTCCCTTATACGTATTTTTTTTAAAAAGGTTGATAAGCAATAATAATGCCAAAGTCTCAATCTGTGGCCATTACAAAGATATTTTCGGAATAAGGCGGGTTCAGTGCAAAATTGCAGACAAAAATAATACGTCTTATAATACGTATTAAAATACGTATTAAAAAACGTATTTTAATACGTTGAAAGGATCATTCTTCCATTAAATCAGCGTCTCTGCGGAGTCTTTTGACATGGCTGCGTATCTTCTTTTTTTCAAGACGCTCTTTTTTTGAAGCGGAAGTGGGTTGTGTTAATTTCCGCCCGGGCTTATCTGTAAGCGCAGCAGCAAGCAGACTGAAGAATTTTTCCTCAGATTTTTTTTTGTTCATGAACTGAGTTCTTTCCGACTGAGATGTAATAATCAATACTCCGTCGGAATTGATCCTTTTCCGCAGCAAGAGAAAAATTTTCTCTTTTTCGGTGTCATTAAGATGGAAGGTGTTCCTTACATCGAACCTCAGTTCGACTCTCGTATTGACCTTATTTACATTCTGACCTCCCGGCCCCCCTGAACGGGAAGCGCTAAAAACCAATTCATTCAGAGGTATTCTTTCCCTCAGTTCTTCTGCAGTCATACCGCAAAATTAAATAAAGAATAATGTAACACCGCAAACACTAATGACAGCCCCGGCAAGTTCAGGCAAGGTCACTTTCTGTTTATACAATATTATGGCAGGCAGCAGAATGAAGACCGGAGTGAGAGCCATGATTGTTGATGCAATGCCTGCTTTTGTGAATTTAACTGAGATAAGTGCAAATGATACACCGAGAAATGGTCCGAAGAAAGATCCCAACAGAATTGATTTTATTCCATTTCTGTCAGTTACCGCATCTGCTACGTGTTTCCATCGTTTCATGAAAGTTCCCAGGATTGCGAATCCTGCCAAACCTGAAATTATTCTGATTTGTGTGGCTGAAAACGGATCATAATCCTTAAGTCCTATCTTGCTTAAAACCAACCCAAGTGCCTGTCCGGCCGCACCTCCTATAGCATATAGTATCCCCGCCGGCTCCAGCTTCATAACCAGCCTGCCGTTACTGTTTCCGTCACGTGTAAGTATCGCCATGGCAATCCCTGCAAAAGTGATTGTCATGCCAAGTAAGTTGAGCGCTGAAAGTCGTTCTCCCACCATAATCCATCCGAAAAGAGCTGTCATGGGAGGTACCAGTGTCATTATAAGCATCGAAAAACGTGATCCGATGACTGCATAAGACTTGAAAAGGAACAGATCACCGAAAACAAATCCTGCAAACCCTGACAATGTAAGCCATAACCAGTTCTGAGCACCTGCATCAGAAGGGAGAAACAGACCTCTTCTGAGATATGTCAGAATGGTCAGGAAAATGAATCCTGAAGCCAGCTTAAGAATGTTTACAGCAACGGAACCAAACTTCAGTGTGGCAGATTCGAACGCAAGAGCGCTTACTGTCCAGAAGATAGCCGTAAGAAGTGCAGCAAACTCTCCGGGGTGACCATTAATGATTTCCATCCGGAGAGTAGCAAAGCAAATTATTATTTCTCAGAGAATTCAAAAGTGTATTCACCTGATCCGGTTTCAATATATGTTTTTCCCTCTTCCTTTCTGATTCCTCCAAAATTAATATTTCCGTCAACCGGCTTTCCGGCTTCTGTTATCCTTGCCGGATCGTCCACAGGCAGCACAATTGTGGCTTTTGAATTGACAGGGATCCTGATTCTGACAAGGATCTTTCCGTCCTTTCTTTCCCAGCCTGAAGCAACAGTTCCGTACGGACTCTCATACGTTGCTTTTGAGAATTCAAGTTTTTCAGTCGGATGAGGCTGGATCAACAGGTGACGATAACCCGGTGATTTCGTTTCGAGGCCTGCTGATACCCTGTACATCCAGTCACCTATTGCCCCGTAGGCATAATGATTGAACGAGTTCATCCCTGCATCCTGGAATGTGCTGTCAGGCTTCTGGCCATCCCATCTTTCCCATATTGTAGTTGCACCCATCTTTACAGGATACAGCCATGAAGGATATGATTCCTGAAGCAGAAGATCATACGCGACATCTGTATATCCGTTACGGGTGAGTTCATGACATATATATATGGTACCAAGGAATCCTGTGGATAAATGGTTTCCCCTTCCTCTGATATCATTAACAAGGAACATTGCTGCTTTTTTCCTGAGTTCATCAGGAAGTAGGTTGAATTTCAGCGCAAGTATATATGATGTTTGTGAGCATGTTCCGACTCTTCCTGCCGGTGTGACATATTCCCTGATAAACACTTCCTTTATTTTATTGAAAAGGTCATTATAAATCTTTTCATCTTCGGTTTTCCCCAGTTCTTTTGCTGTCTGGGCAAGCAGACTTGCTGAATATGCAAAATATGCCGTTGCAATAAAATCGGGTTCGGTATAACCATCAGCGGCAGTGTGACTGTTTACAGGCGGATGATAAAACAGCCAGTCGCCATATTTGCTTCCACCTTTCCACTGATAGGAATCTCCTGCTTTTTTCCTGATATACTCAACCCATTTCTTCATGCTGGGATATTGTGTTTCAAGCAATTTCTTATCTCCATAAACAAGATACATTGTCCATGGAGCTATTACTGACACATCTCCCCATCCTGCTGATGGTTGTGCGGTAGTGGCATTCTGCCGGTTCAATACATCCGGAACAACATCCGGCACTTCGCCTCCCGGTTTCTGGTCAAGAGCAACATCTTTAAGCCATTTTGTGAAGAACGGAGCTACATTATAATTAAACGCCGCTGTTCTGCAGAATGCCTGTGCATCACCTGTCCAGCCGAGACGTTCATCTCTTTGCGGACAGTCTGTAGGTACATCAAGGAAATTACCTTTCTGACCCCAGACTATATTATGCTGAAGCTGATTCAGCAATGGATTTGAACTTTCATATGTACCTGATTTCTGCATATCGGAATGAACAACCACACCTGTAATGTTATCTGTGGTCAGGGTGCCCGGGAAACCTGTTATTTCAAGGAACCTGAATCCCATAAATGTAAACCGGGGCTCAAATACTTCTTCGCTGCCGGTCCCGGCAAGTGTCAATGTAAGCTGAACTTTCGCGGCCCTCAGGTTCTCGGTGTAAAATTCACCATATTTATCAAGCACCTCGGCATGCCTGACTGTAATGACAGTACCTTTTGGCCCGGTCGCTTTCAATCTTATCCATCCCACCATGTTCTGACCCATATCAACAAGCAGACTTCCTTTAGGGGAGCGGAAGACTTTCAGTGGTTTGATCTCCTCAATTTTCCTGATAGGTGATCCTTCAGAAGCAACAAGATTATTCCTGTAGTTTCCTATGATGACCTTCTTCCATTTGCTGTCGTCATAATCCGGCTGGCTCCATCCGGTAAGTCTTTTTGTCGCATCATAAGTGTATCCGTTATAAAGGTCATTCATCCTGATGGCAGGATCATTGTGTCCTTTCCAGCTTTCGTCTGTAACTATCAGAGTCTCGCTTCCATCTGAATGAACCACTTTCAGCTGTAGCAGAAGTCCGAGTCTTTTACCATAAACTGCCCAGTTATTGCCCCAGGCAAGTGTACCCCTGTACCAACCGTCGCCCAGGAAAGCGCCAATTGCATTTTTCCCCTTTGCAACCTGCCCGGTGACATCGTATACCTGGTATTGAAGCCTTTTGCCGTAGGATGTCCAGCCCGGAGTCATCACTTCATCACCGACTCTCTTTCCGTTCAGGTTCAGATCGTACAAACCGTGTGAAGTAACATAAACAGTAGCTTTTGTTACAGGTTTTGTTATTGTGAACTCCTTGCGAAAATGTGGTGATGGTGAATACCGGTTGGTATCATCCTCCAGTTCTATCCATTTAGCCTTCCAGTCCGACGGAGAAAGCAAGCCCATTTCCCAGTATGCAGCAGGACTCCACTTAGTAGACCTGCCCTTATTATCCCATATCCTGACCTGCCAGAAATATCGCTGACCCGACCTGAGACCAGAACCTTTATACGGAACCAGATGAGATTCATCCGAGAGAACTTTTCCTGACTCCCATACGATCTTTGAAGATGAGAATTTAGGGTCGGCAGACACCCTTACCATATATGCAGTCTGCATGATATTATTTCCTGTCCCGGAAATCTTCCAGGAAAGGCGGGGTTGCGGAACATCAATTCCGACGGGATTGATCCTGAACTCACAGGTAAGATCACTGACAGTAAGGCTTTGTGCAATTAGTGATCCTGAGATGATGAAAAGAAGAATGGATATTTTTAGCTGCTTCATGATAAATTGATTTGATAATAAAATTCAAGGTTATAAAAAATGAATGAATAAAAAAACAGATTAATTATTATTTTCCTGAGCGAAAGTTTTTAAATTGCGGATCAATAAAAATAAATGTTATAAAAATGGACCCTATATCAGGTATATTGCTTATTGCACTTGGCAGTATCGGTGCTGCAAGTTTCTACGTTCCTTTCAAAAAAGTAAAATCATGGGCATGGGAATCGTACTGGATCAGCCAGGGATTCTTTGCATGGATCATAATCCCCTGGATCTTCGCCCTGATCTTTATTCCAAAGGGTGAACTGATGACCATAATAAGAGAATCTCCCGCATCTGCAAAGCTTATGGCAGCTTTCTTCGGTTTGCTCTGGGGATTTGGCGGACTTACATTCGGACTGGCCCTGAGGTACCTTGGCGTGGCTCTGGGACAAAGCATAGCATTGGGGCTCTGTGCAGCTTTCGGAACATTACTGCCCCCGATAATTGCCGGTGACAATTTATTTGCCACAAGAGGTGGCATTCTTACTCTGATAGGTGTGGCAATAACCGTTGCAGGTATAATTATTATAGGGTATGCAGGTTCTCTTAAAAGCCGGGAAATGTCGGAAGAAGAAAAGAAAGCTGCTGTTAAGGAATTTGCTTTGAAAAAGGGTATCCTCATCGCCATATTTGCAGGAATAATGAGTGCCTGCTTTAATTTCGGGTATGAAGCAGGCAAGCCAATTGAAAATATAGCACTTGCACATGGGACCAATCCTCTCTACCAGAAAAACCCCTCGTTGATATTCATTCTTCTGGGCGGATTTATTACTAACCTTGTCTATTGCGTGTTCCTTAATATTAAGAACAAAACGTACAAAGATTATTACACTGTCACTGGTAATGTGCTGGCAAACAATTTGTTCTTTACTTTTCTTGCAGGTTTATTATGGTTCCTCCAGTTCCATTTCTTCGGAATGGGATCAAGCAGACTTCCTGCAGGAATGGCAATATTCGGATGGAGCATCTTAATGGCCCTCAATATAGCAATAAGCAATATCTGGGGAATAATTCTCAGCGAATGGAAAGGTGTATCAACAAAGACAATTATTGTACTTGTCACGGGAATAATAGTCCTGATCCTTTCTGCCTTTATTGTTAAACTCGGATAAATTTACAAAAAATGACAAAGAGATTCGGTTTTAAAATGAAGCTGTTTCCTGGCTTTAAAGAGGAATACCGTAAAAGACATGCTGAAATATGGCCTGAACTTGTAAGGCTTCTGAAGGAGCAGGGTATCGGGAATTACTCAATATGGCTTGACGAGGAAACAAATACACTTTTTGCATACCAGGAACAATCCGGTGAAAGCTCATCACAGGATCTTGGCACTACTGAAATTGTCCGGAAGTGGTGGAAATATATGGCTGATGTAATGGAAACTAATCCCGATAATTCACCAATAAGTATCCCGTTAGAAGAGGTCTTTTATATGGAATAAAATTTTTGCTCCTGATTCTTTGTGTGCTTTGCGCCTCCCTTTGCGTCCCTGTCTGACTGGCGTCAGCCAGGCAGGCTTTGCGGTTAAATAACAATTTTGCGTTTAACCACAAATAGCACTAAGTACACACGAAGGACACAAAGGAAAAGCTTGGTACAAATTTGGAATATTATGTTAAAAAAATAATTAAAACATTAAAGGATGAAAAAAGAAGCAATTGAAAAAGCATACAAACTGGCAAAAGATCAGTATGCAGGGCTCGGAGTTGATACGGATCAGGTACTTGCCGATCTTGCGGAAATAGTGATAAGTCTTCATTGCTGGCAGACAGATGATGTTGGCGGATTTGAAAAAGAAGGCGCAGAACTGGGAGGGGGGGGCATCCAGGCAACCGGGAATTATCCCGGTAAGGCGCAGACAATAATTCAGATGAGAGCTGATCTCGATAAGGTCATGTCTCTTCTTCCCGGCAGGCAGAGGTTAAACCTGCATGCAAGCTATGGGGAGTTCGGTGGCAAATTTGTTGACCGCGATAAAATTGAGATCAAACATTATCAGGGATGGATTGACTGGGCGAAAAAGAGAAATATAGGTATCGATTTCAATTGTACATGCTTCTCACATCCCTTGTCAGATGACGGCTATACTCTTTCAAGCAAAAATGAGAAAATAAGAAAATTCTGGGTTGAACATGTTAAAAGATGCCGTGCAATAGGAGCTGAGATGGGAAAACAGCTTGGTACTCCCACAGTTCACAACCTCTGGATCCCCGACGGATCAAAAGACACTCCGGTCGACAGGTTCGGAATCCGTAAGGTGCTTAAGAAATCCCTCGATGAAATATTTGCTGTCAAATATCCAAAGAAGTATCTGAAGGATTCAGTTGAAAGCAAACTGTTCGGCATTGGATCAGAATCGATGGTCGTAGGTTCCCATGATTTTTATCTTGGATATGCAATTAAGAACAATACAATGATCACCCTCGACAATGGACATTTTCATCCTACAGAACAGGTAGGGGATAAAATATCATCTATCCTGCTCTTTGCCGATGAACTTCTCCTTCACCTGACAAGGGGTGTCAGATGGGATAGCGATCATGTTGCTACATTCAATGATGAAATTGTACTTATTGCCCAGGAGATTGTCCGTGCCAAAGCTCTCAACAGGGTTAATATCGGCCTTGATTATTTTGATGCAAGTCTGAATCGTATCGGAGCTTATGTGATTGGGGCAAGAGCTGTTCAGCAGGCATTTCTGTTCGCATTGCTGGAACCTCATAAGACTCTTGTGAAGTTGGAAGAAGGAGGCAGAACCTTCGAAAGACTTGCTATGCTGGAACTTATGAAATCCTTACCCTTCGGAGCTGTCTGGGATTATTTCTGCATGAAAAATAAAGTCCCTGTAGGATCAGACTACATAGATGAAGTTGTCAAATACGAAAAAGATGTTCTCATAAAAAGGTAAGCACAAAGGGACACAAAGGTTTGCACAGAGGTATCCAAAGTGATATTATTACGATCTATGCAATTTAGTATGTAGAATTATCATTGTCATGAAAGAAAAAGTTATTGCAGTATTTGATGTGGGTAAGACCAACAAGAAGGTGATTTTGTTTAATTACAACCTCAAACCTCTTTCGGAGATTGAGGAGAAATTTGCAGAAGTAACCGATGATGACGGATTTCCATGCGACGATATTGAGCATATCGAAAGCTGGATCAGGGAATCCATCACTAAGCTTATCCGTTCAGATAAATATGATCTTACTGCAGTCAACTTTGCAACTTACGGGGCAACGCTTGTTTATCTCGACGCAGAAGGCAAAAGGCTCACTCCGGTTTATAATTACCTCAAACCTGTCGATGACCGGATACCGGAAAAGATATATAAGAAATACGGAGGGCAGGATGAATTTTGCAGGAGAACTGCTTCGCCTGCCCTTGGTATGCTTAATTCGGGAATGCAGGCAGTATGGCTGAAATATGAAAAACCGGAGATATTCTCCAGGGTAAAATATATCCTTCATTTTCCGCAATACCTGTCATATCTCTTAACCGGAAAGATCTATTCTGAACATACTTCTATCGGATGTCATACAGCTCTCTGGGATTTTGATGAAATGAAGTATCACAGATGGGTGAAGGATGAAGGACTGGCTTTACCCGAACCGGTCGATGTCGGAACACTTGATGAAATTGAATCCGGCGGGAAAAAGATAAAGGCAGGAATCGGTATCCACGACAGCTCTTCCTCACTTGCTCCGTATTTTTCAAGCAGTGTCGGGAAATTCCTGCTCGTTTCGACCGGTACCTGGTGCATAAACATGAACCCGTTCAATACAGAAATACTGACAGCCGAACAGCTTGATCATGACTGCCTCTGCTATATGAGTATTACGAAAAAGCCGGTAAAATCATCGCGGTTGTTCCTGGGGCACATTCATGAGACTGCGGCTAATATGTTAAGCGAACACTTCGGAAAACAGCCGGACTTTTACAAATCGGTCAGACCTGATAATCGCCTTATTGAAATATCTAAAAAGAAATGTGGAGGTCAGAGGTTCTTCTTCGAAATGCAACCATATTCAAGGGATCTTAAGGAAAAACTTGATTTCTTCGTTTTTAAATCATTCGAGGAGGGGTATCATCAGCTCATGGTCGAACTTGCCGAACTCACCGTCGAAGCTATAAACCTTGTAATCCCTGCGGACGACGATATAGAGAATATCTACATAACGGGTGGATTTTCAAACAATAAGCTGTTCCTTAAACTTATTTCCGACTCATACCCCATGAAATCAGTATATACCTCCGAAATATTTAATGCTACCGCCCTGGGAGCCGCCCTGGTTGTTCTCGGATCACTGGATCCAACAGGAAAACCTGTACTTAACCTGGGACTGGAGAAGTGCTGAGAAAACAATCTTTGTCCTGATCAGCCTTCAGATTACACATTTCTGGGAATATTTATATAAACATTCACCCTTTTTACCAATTTCCGGGAAATTCTAATGTGAATTGCACAAGATTTGTACCGGTTAAATGTTATTATTCTGTATTCCTGAAAACAGGGTGAACTAAAAATGATTGTCTCTGAAATAACAGATATCCTCCATAGCTTCCGACCGGTAAGGCTGGATGAAATGAACCATATCAGGCTTATGGATCGCATCGATTCAATAACGGATCACCGCTTGCCGCTATCCTTAAGGAATGTAATGTCCATTTAACAGGATTCAGCAAGTATTGTATCGGCACAGCTCTGTTGAGCAATAATCCAAAAAAAAATATGTTGAAACCTAAGCTACTACTAATTAACAAGATAGAAAATGAATTTCGCGGAAATAATGAATCCTGGAGGTTTTCCGGACGAAATGATAAAGTTTATTAAAGTCCCTGATTTTCTTGAACTCGTACTGAGGTTTACTTTCAATATTGCAGTAATTTTTGTTCTCATAAGACTGCTTTACTATCCAACTGCAAGAAGGAAAGATTATCTTTTTACCTATAAATCCGTATCTTTCTTCGGAGTTGTTCTTGCCTGTAAACAAAGATCCTGAGGATTTTATCGATAAAACAAGATATACCGCCGGAGTGGAATATAAAATCTCAAAGAAACATGCTGTTGAATTTGAATATATTCATCAGCGCCATCATTTCCCCAAAGAGAGATACGAGAATATTCTTTCATTAAACTATATATTAAAGTTTTAAGAATATGAAGAAATGTGTTCTATTCATAACAGGTGCAATAGTTTCCCTGATGCTGATTATCACGGCATGCGAGGAAATATCAGATAATAAAAACAATGATCCGGTTATTGAAGAATCTTCCGATTATATTTGGGATGAGGCAAAGGCAATTCAGGTTTCACTAAATGGAAATTCAATTGCAGTTGATCCTTCTGCCGGAAGTGTGTCAGGAGGAAAACTGACTATCAATTCCTCAGGAACATATTTACTGAGCGGATCATTATCTGACGGGCAAATTATAGTCGATACTGAAGACGAGGAAATTGTAAGGCTCGTCCTTAACGGCGTCAACATCAACTGTTCAAATAATGCGCCTTTATATATTAAGGAAGCAAAAAAAGCGGTTATCATTATCGGGGAGGACACAGAAAACTGTTTTACGGACGGAACAACCTATGCAACTTCAGAAAAAGAGCCTAATGCGGCAATCTTCAGTAATTCGTATCTTGCGGTTCATGGCAGGGGATCTCTTACTGTAAATGGTAATTTCAATGATGGCATTTCAGGCGATGATGGCCTCATTATTAACAGCGGCAAAATAACTGTAAACGCAGTTGATGACGGCATCAGGGGAAAAGATTTTCTTATAATCAGGGATTGTAACTTAAATATAAATTCAGATGGAGATGGCCTGGTATCCGATAATGAAGACAATCCTGAAAAAGGCTATATTATAATCGATAAAGGAATAATGAGTATTACGTCCACAGGTGACGGAATAAGTGCATATACAGGACTGATAATAAATGACGGGACTTTTACAATAAAAACAATCGGAGGGAACTCCAAATCAGAGGAGGGCCCGCCAATCCCTCCCGGTGGAGGAGGTACAGCAGGCGGCTACAATGGCACAATATCGGCTAAAGGTCTGAAAGGCCTTTCAGAAGTGATCATAAAGACAGGAGAATTTATTATCAACACTGCAGATGACGGCATCCATTCAAACGGAAAAGTCACTATTGAAAAGGGAACATTTACAATTGCAAGCGGTGATGATGCAATTCATGCCGATGCTTCAGTCACCGTAAACAGTGGTACTATAAATATTTCGGGGGTCCTATGAGGGTATTGAAAGTGCCCTGATAAATGTAACCGGAGGAGAAATCAATATGATGGCATCAAATGATGGTTTCAATGCCACAAAGGGAACAAAAACCGAAGCCAATGATGGCAGTTCAATAAATATAGACGGAGGATCTATAGCCGTAAACTGTACCAAAGGCGATGGTCTTGACAGTAATGGTAATATCACAATTAATTCCGGAACTGTGATAGTACACGGACCTCAGTCACAACCGGAAGTTGGCTTTGATGTTAACGGAACATTTAAAATAAATGGCGGATTCTTTGTTGCTACTGGTCCGAATTCAGGCAATATGATTGAAGTTCCGGCCACATCTTCCATACAGTTCTCTGTTAGGATTATTTTTCAGTCAGGGCTTCTCTCTTGATCACTTTTTCATATCGAAGATTCCGGTGGTAATAATATAGTTACTTTTCAGTCTGCACGGAGTTTTTATTATATAGTTGTATCATCCCCTGCATTTATCAGCGGTTCCTCATACTCAATTTATACCGGAGGTACAACAACTGGCATAAATGCAAACGGAATTTATAACGATGGAGTTTATTCAGGAGGTACCCTGAGAAAAACATTCACCGTTTCAGGCAAAGTAACTGGCATCTCAATATGACACAATGAATTTCAGTATTAAGAATAAATATGTACGAGCCGGTATTCATACAGCTGCATGGGGAGTATTTCTTGCATTGCTTTCCACACTTGTCCCCAGACCGCAGATAAGGAATTCTGTTTTACCTGTGCTAATTCCGTTCCTGTTTTTTGTTGGGTTCTTCTATTTTAATTTCTACTTTCTTGTCCCCCGTCTTTTCATTCCGAAAAAGTACTTTGCTTATGTTCTTGTTTGTCTCACATGCCTCATCCTGACCATAGCAGTACCCTCCATCATTACTGAATTGTCGAGACCTCAATTGCCTTTCTCCCGGTAGAATAATTCCCCGGGGCAAGGTAATTGGCCCGGTCCGGGGCCAGGATCAGAAATGAACCCGGGTAACTTTCCCGGTATTCCACCAGGAAATGACAATCCGGATTTCGGACAGCCTCCCAGCCGGAGAGTACAACCACCTCCGCCAAAAAAGCTGGACTTTTTCAGACCTGAATTCAGTTATACGGTTCTTGTCTTTTTCCTGATGCTTACTCTTTCGACAGGTTTGAGGATAATACAAAAGTGGCAACAGACTGAGAAGGAAAAGGTAAATACTGAACTTGCATTTCTTAAAGCCCAGATAAATCCGCATTTTCTCTTCAATACACTTAATACTATTTATTCCCTGTCAATTACCAGGGCGGTAGAGACGCCACGTGCCATAGAGAAGTTTTCTGACATGATGCGATTTGTCGTCCAGGATGCCTGCCATGACCTGGTATTGCTGAACAGGAAACTGGAATATATCGACACCTATATTGAATTGCAGAAATATCGCCTTCCTGCATCCGTTCAGATCAATTATCTCGTGACCGGAAATCCTGCAAACCTGCAAATTGCTCCTTTGATAATGATGCCTTTTATTGAAAATGCTTTCAAATACGGAGTAAGCACCGAAAAGAGATCTGTCATTACAATTGATATAAACATCACTGACAGCATCTTGAATCTCATCGTAAAGAATTCTAAATTTGCAGTTAAGAACCTTGAAAATGGAACAACTCGTCTTGGGATAAGAAATACTAAGCAAAGACTTGATTTGATATACCCGGGCAAACATAAACTGGAAATTTCTGAAACTGGTGAAGAATTTCTTGTACATCTGAATCTTCAACTGAAATGATTAATGCAATAGCTGTTGATGATGAGCCATTGGCTCTCGAACTTGTCGGGACCTATTGTTCAAGGATCGGTTATATTGATCTGAAACAATGGTTTACCAATACTTCAGAAGCTGCTTCGTACCTTAAGAATTCCGCAATTGATCTCATATTTCTTGACATCCAGATGCCTGATATATCCGGTATCGATTTCTATAAAACTCTGGATTGCAACATACAGGTGATCTTTACAACAGCTTACAGCGAATATGCTGTGGAAGGTTTTAACCTCGACGCTGTTGATTATCTTCTTAAACCTATTACTTTCAGCCGTTTCGAAAAAGCAGTGAAAAAACCCGTGATTACCTTGATTACATTAATCACTTAAATCCTGAAAATGATCAGTTTCTGTTTGTAAGAAGTGATTATAAGCTCTGCCGGATACCTGTTACAGATATAAGATATATCGAGGGAATGGATAATTATGTTAAGATTTTTACCGGAGATCCGCGACCTGTAATTTCACACATAAGTATTAAGGAATTGTTAACCAGGCTGCCGCAAAACAACTTTATGAGAGTTCACAGGTCTTATTTAATAAATGTAAAAAAGAATATTTCTTTTAGTAATAAATATATTTACCTTGGCGAAAAGAAAATTCCCGTTGGCATCAGTTATGAAAATATTGTCAGGAATTTCTTCAAATAAAATTATCCACAGGTAAGCTGTCAAAAATGAATCTTAAATCATTTTTTCTATTATCTCAGACTTTTTTCCTTGTTCTGAATCTATCCGTTTCAGGTCAGATCATTCCCGAACGCCAGTGGCCGGGCTACCGGGGTTATTTTGCATCAGGAGTGCTTGACAATGCAAACCTGCCTTCGGAATTTGATATTGAAAAGGCAATAAATATCAGGTGGAAGATCCCGGTACCTGGCATGGGGATATCAAGCCCTGTAATCTGGGGAGACAGGCTGTTTATAACAACTGCGATCAGTGAAGAAGACAAGGCAGGATTCAAGCCTGGTCCTTACGGAGATGTTACTCCTGTAAAAGACGAATCGGTTCATACCTGGAAAGTTTATTGCATTGATAAAAATACCGGTAGGATCATCTGGGAAAGATCACCGTATATGGGTGTACCGGCAATTAAAAGACATCCGAAATCCACCCATGCAAATACTTCTATGGCTGTGGACGGGAAATATGCTGTGGCATTCTTTGGTTCTGAAGGCCTTTACTGCTATGATTTCGACGGGAATCTCCAATGGAAAAAAGACTTCGGA
>Ga0209606_1000683_pt1 | contig 48515 bp, 48 predicted proteins | sample AD_UKC057_MetaG_FD_184412 | JGI IMG/M metagenome (GOLD analysis project Ga0209606, IMG submission 184412) | Active sludge microbial communities of municipal wastewater-treating anaerobic digesters from USA - AD_UKC057_MetaG (SPAdes) (version 2) | ecosystem: Engineered > Bioreactor > Anaerobic >... | reverse complement strand
GACCATTTCGTCGCCGGGATCCAGGAGTTCGGCGGCCCTGCCCTGTCCGAGCGTTCTCATCAGGATCATCTGCATGCCCCTGTCGGTCGCGTGGACGTAGCCCTGTCCCCGGAATAAATCCTCTTTGGATCTGCATTGCACATGGGGTATGCCGTGTTCGTCCCTGTAGATATTTTCATGAATATCCATTAGAACACCTCCGGATGTATTTTGTGCCGCGAGAATACCACAAAGATTACCCCTGTTCAATCAGTCATAAACATGGGGAAAGAAACAATTGCCCTGAATTTAAGCTTCTGGTATTATTACCAACAATGGAGGGAATTTATGAATGCCTACGACATGATAGAGACAAAGCCGGAAGTAATGCTGGGCAAACCCATCATCAAAGGGACTAGAATTCCTGTCGACCTTATCGTAAGAAAATTGGGCGAAGGCGCTTCTTTTGAAGATTTACTCGATGGATATCCAAAGCTGTCGAGAGAGGCCATCCAAGCAGCCTTGATTTACGCCGCCGATATGATCCGCAATGAAACAACTATCTTCTTGAAGACAGGCACTGGCAATTGAATCCGAAACCATTGCGTTTTTTGGCAGACGAAAGCTGCGATTATTCCGTCATTCGCGCACTACGGACGGCTGGTTATTCAGTCGATGCCATCGCTGAAATATCTCCATCGCTATCGGATGAAGTAGTATTGGAATTGGCGGTGGCAGAGAGCCGTCTGTTGATAACGGAAGACAAGGACTTTGGCGAGTGGGTTTTTGCGCATCACCATGCGATGATGGGCGTATTGTTAATCCGCTATCCGGCAAGATTGCGATCCGCAATGGTTGTAGCCGTGACTGATTTGATTGGCGAACATGCACCGGACCTCGAGGGCAGCTTTACTGTTTTAGAACCTGGAAAAGCGCGAATAAGAAAGAAAATCAAGGACTGAACGCCGAAGAGGTCTGGAATGTTTCGCCCTTCACTCAGGAACACTGGCACAAGGTCCAGTCCTTCACAAAGCGTGGCCGGTGGAGCGGCTCTTTCGAGGATCTCCGCGCCTGCCTGTTAGCCTACCAGCAACGCATCCGCTGGGTGGAAATCGGTGGATATGACCGGGAAGGCAGAGCGGAGTTCATGAAAATCTTCCGTGCCTTATGCAAGGAATGGGAGAAGAGACGGCAGCGAGCGACTGAAAAAGACGGCGATGCTCCAAGCCGGTAAAACCACGTCAAAACTTCCCCAAAGCGGAAATTCTTCGACACATCAAACAAAAAAGAAAGAGGTCTTGCGAAGGCAGAATCCACGCAAGCCCTTGTTTTCATTTGGTACCTGGGGTCGGAATCGAACCGACACGTCGCTAAGCAACGAGGGATTTTAAGTCCCTTGCGTCTACCAGTTCCGCCACCCAGGCCGATGCTGATTTCGCGAAAAATCTTGGCGGCATATATTATTTTTGCATAGATGTGTCAAGGATTTGCTCTTTTTGTTTCTTGTGGCCCGTCCGCATTTTATGGTAATGACCTGCATATTTTGAAAGGACTCCTCCATGCACGACATCGACCTGATCATCTCCGGCGGAAAAGCGCTCCTGCTCGACGAGGCAAATACCTGTCTGGACAACGCCGGAATCGCCATTCACGATTCTTCCATCATCGACATCGGCCGCAGGGAAGATATTCTCAAGCGGTATGCCGCAAAAAAAATCATCGACGCCGAAGGCTCGCTGGTGCTGCCCGGTTTCGTCAATACGCACACGCACGCCGCGATGACCTGTTTCCGCGGTATCGCGGACGATCTGGAACTGATGGACTGGCTCAATAATTACATTTTCCCAGCCGAGGCAAAAAACGTCAATCCGCACCTGGCCTACTGGGGCTCAATGCTGGCCTGCGCGGAAATGATCAAATCCGGCACGACGACATTCTGCGACATGTACATCTTTGAAGAAGAAACGGCCCGGGCAGCCAAAGAAGCGGGGGTCCGCTGCCTGGTGGGTGAAGTTCTCTTCGACTTCCCCTCGCCCAGTTGCAAAACGCCCGAGGAAGGCCTCGCCTGCACGCGGCGGCTTGCCGAAAAGTGGTACAATGACCCCCTGGTCAGAATCATCGTCGAACCGCATTCGCTTTACACCTGTTCGCGCCCGCTCTTGCAGCAGGCCAAAATGATCGCCGACGAATTCGGCCTGATGCTGGGGATTCATCTTCTGGAGAATCAGCAGGAGCATGACCAGCTTTTGGAGAAACACGGAAAAAGCGCGGTGGCTTTTTTGGACGACATCGGGTACCTCAACGAAAGACTGCTGGCGTTTCACTGCGTCTATTTAACCATCAACGACATTTCTCTTTTCGCAAAGCACGGCTGCAAAGTTTCGCACAATCCCGCCAGCAACATGAAGCTGGGCAACGGAATTCCCCCCATCACGGACATGCTGGAAGCCGGCATTACCGTAGGGTTGGGGACGGACGGCTGCGCCAGCAACAACACGCTCGATATGATCAAGGAAATGTCCACGGCGGCCAAGCTGCACAAGGTCGCCATGCTCGACCCGACCGTCATGGACGCCAAAACCGCGATGCGCATGGCCACGATCAACGGCGCACGGGCCCTCGGCATGGGGCATCTCGTCGGCTCCCTGGAAGTCGGAAAAAAAGCGGACATCATCCTGATCGGACTGAACAAGCCCCATCTGACGCCGCTGTACAATGCCTATTCCCACATGGTGTATGCGGCGGGCGGCGCGGATGTTGATACGGTCGTCATCAATGGCAAAGTGGTCATGGAAAACCGCCGGCTGCTGACGATTGCGGAAGCGGATGTCATGAACGAAGTCCGAAAAATCGCCGTGGGCGTCAAAAAAAGCATGAACATGTAAAGGAAAGGGTGCGCGTATGTTTCTAAAAATTCGCAAGCATGCATGGATGGGAATATTGCCGCTTCTGGCCGCCGGCCTGTTGTTTTTGCCTTCCGTGTCCCCGGCCGCGGTGAGGGAAGTGACTCTTTTTCCCGATTCGGCAAGGGTTGAAGAAACGGTGAAAATCGATCTACAGTCCGCGGACGCAAATAAAAATCAGGTGATTCTGGTTTTGCCCTCCCAGGCGGATCCGGAATCCCTGACGGTTTCGCCGTCTTCGGCCGGACGCATCAAGATAGACGACATCCGGATCAAATCCATCGCGCGGATTGACGAAAACAGAATCGCCCAACTGCGCACCCAGTTAAAAAAAACCCAGAACGAAAAAAAGGAGCTCACGGCCCGGCTCAAAGCCCTGGACATCCAGATTCAGTTCTGGCAGGCGCAGACCAAGGCAAAAACCAAAACGGTGACCGAGGCGGACACGCTGGCTTCGGCCATCGGCAGAAGCAGCCGCAAAATATTTTCTGAAAAGAATGCCGTGGAAGCGGAGATGGAAAACATCGACAAGCAGATCAAAGAGATTCAGGAAAATCTGGACCGGGCCGCCGGCAAAAGCGAAAAATCCTGGGAAGCGACGGTCACCCTGTCCGGAGCCGCGCCCCGTGACGCGTTTTTGAACTACAGCTATACGCTGGGCGGCTGCGGCTGGCAGCCTCTTTACCGCATGGAGGCCCTGCCCTCCTCCGCGAGCGTTCTGTTTTCCTGGGACGCGGAAATCTGGCAATCCACGGGAGAAGAATGGAAAATGGCCCAAATCCATCTGGCCACGCTGCAGCCGGTCCGGACGATCACGCCGCCGGAGCTGCCCCCCTGGATTATCAAACCGAGGTCGCCTGTGATTTATAAATCAGCGCGGCGGGAAAAAGCCGCATCGACCATGATGGCAATGGAAGAAGCCAACGACACGTTGGCGGCAGGAGCGCAGGCGCCCGTCGAAACGGTCCGCACCACCTATTCGGTCTGGTCGCTGGGAAAAAAGACGGTGACGCCGGGGGACCGCCAGCGTTTGAAAATCAAGGAAGAAACCTGGCCGGCGCAGTTCCTTTTCCTGGCGCGCCCCAGCGTTTCCCCTCAGGCCTATCTGCAGGCAAAGATCCAGTTGCCGGGACCGGCGGAAATCCCTTCCGGGGAAGCAACGTTCGTCATTGACGGAGCGATCATCGGCAAGCGTCCTTTCGCTCTTGCAGGCAAGGAGGCGGACATCTATTTCGGCAACAGCCCCTTCGTCATGGTCAGCTCTTTGACCGTTGCCGATCAATCCGGCGGCGCAAGATTTTTCTCCAACAAACAGACGCGCCGGTGGCAGTGGCGTCTGGAAGCCAAAAACACCGGAAACACACCGGTCAAGCTGCGCATTGAAGAACCGATTCCTCAGCCCCGAGACGAAAGAATCAAGCTGACGTTCAAACATCAGCCCGAGCCTTCGGAAAAAGGCGAGGCCGTCTTCATCTGGCTGGTTGATCTGCCCGCTTTGCAGAAAAAGAATATTGAAACCGGCGTTGAACTGGAAGCGCCCCAGGACATGGCTCTCGATTTCGGCTGGCGGCGCTGACGGCCGGTGATGACGGGGAAAAATGTTGTCGTCAAACCATCCCCATAACGGGCTGATCCGCCGGGTGGAACGCCACGCGCGCGAAATCATGATCGCCGATTACCATCGCCTGCTGCAAACGCTGAAAACCGCGAATGCCTCTTCGGTCGGGCAACCGGACCGGACCGCCGCTGCAGCGTCCCGTCTGCAAAGCCGGATGGACGCATCGCGCCGCCGTGTGCAAAGACGCGGTCAGTCCGTTCCTTCGTTGAATTTTCCCCCGGAACTGCCCATCTGCGCCAAACGTCAGGACATTGTCGATGCCATTCGAAAAAATCAGGTCGTCATCGTAACCGGCGAAACCGGATCGGGCAAGACGACGCAGATTCCCAAGATGTGTCTGGAGGCGGGGCTGGGCCTGCGGGGCGTTATCGGGCTGACCCAGCCCCGAAGGATTGCCGCCGTCAGCATCGCGGCGCGCATTGCCTCGGAGCTCGGCCAGGACTGCGGCCAAGCCGTGGCGTATAAAATCCGCTTTGAAGAAAAAACATCGGCGGAGCCGCTCATTCGGGTCATGACCGACGGCATTCTGCTGACCGAAACGGTCGGGGATCGGAACCTGCTGGCGTATGATGCAATCATCGTCGATGAAGCGCACGAGCGCAGCCTCAACATCGACTTCCTCTTGGGGTATTTGCGCAACCTGCTCGCCAGAAGAAAAGACCTGAAGCTGATCATCACATCCGCCACGATCGACACGGATAAATTCGCCCGGGCGTTTGACGGAGCGCCGGTTATCGAAGTCTCCGGACGGATGTATCCGGTGGACGTCCGCTACCGGCCGCTGGATCCGGTCGCGGAGGAGAAAGGCGAAACGACCTATGTTGATGAAGCCGTGGCCTGCGCGGAAGATTTGCAGCGCCGGGGGTGTTTCGAAGACATCCTGATGTTTCTCCCCACGGAGCAGGACATCCGAGAAGCCTGCGAACGAATTGGAAAGCGCTGCAGCGGCCTTGTTTTGCCCCTGTTTGCGAGGCTCTCCTCGGAACAGCAGAAGCTGGTTTTCCATTCCGCCGACCGTCAAAAAATCATTGTCGCGACCAATATCGCAGAGACGTCTCTGACGATTCCCGGCATCAAGTATGTCATTGATTCGGGTCTGGCCCGCGTGCTGGAATACAATCCCCGCAGCCAAACCACCGGGCTGCCGGTCAAACCCGTTTCCCAAAGCAGCGCCGAGCAGAGAAAAGGCCGCTGCGGCCGCGTGCAGAACGGAATCTGCTACCGCCTGTATTCCGCGGAGGATCTGGCCTCGCGGCCGGTTTATTCCACGCCGGAAATCCTGCGATCCAATCTGGCCGGCGTGGTGCTGCGCATGCTGTCTCTGAATCTGGGGATGATCGATGATTTTCCCTTTATCGACCGGCCGCAGCCCAAAAGCCTACGCGACGCCGTCGATACCCTGCGCGACCTGGGGGCGATCCGCCGCGACCAAAACGAAGGGGAAGCCGGGCAATACCGGCTGACTCCGATCGGCCGGACCATGGCGCAGTTCCCGCTTGATCCCCGGGTATCGCGGATGATCATCGAAGCTCAAAAGAACGGCTGCGTCCGTGAAATCGCCGTGATCGCCGCGGCTCTGAGCATCCAGGACCCCCGCGAAAGGCCCTACGACAAGATAGATCAGGCGGCGGCCGCGCACGCGCAATTTGCGCATCCGGAATCGGACTTCCTCGCCTACCTGCAGATCTGGAACCGGTATTCGGACTATTTTGAGCAAATGCAGCCGCAGGGACAGCGGCGCAAATTCTGCCGCGATCATTTTCTATCTTACCGGCGGATGGAGGAATGGAGAGACGTTTACTCGCAGATTCTGGACATTCTCGGCGGAAAAGCGGGCGCGATATCGCGGCGAAAACCCGTCAGAGCCGAAATCGACCAGGAGGTTTCCGACAAAATCCACCGCTCGATCCTGAGCGGCTATCTTTCCAACATCGCGCAAAAGAAAGAAAAAAATTTTTACACGGCCGCCAAAAGCCGCGAGGTGATGCTGTATCCGGGTTCGGGTCTTTTCAACCGGGGCGGGCCCTGGATCGTCGCCGCGGAAATCAGCCTGACCTCCAGGGTTTTTGCCCGCAACGCGGCCAACATTCAAAGCGAGTGGCTCGAAGAGCTGGGCGGGGAGCACTGCCGCTGCCAGCACTGGGCGGCGCACTGGGAAAAAAGCCGCGGGCAGGTGGTTGCCCTGGAAAAAGTTGTTTTATTCGGATTGACCATCGTGGAGCAAAGAAGCGTCGCCTATGAACGGATCAACCCGGAGGAAGCATGGAGAATCTTCATTCGTGAAGCGCTGGTCACGGGAGAGACCGGGCGCAAACTTCCCTTTTTGGAGCACAACCTGTCGTTGCGGGAAAAAGTCAAAACGATGGAAGACAAGTTGCGCAAACGCGGCATCGCCGCCGATGAAGAAACCATCGCCGGCCTTTATGAACAGCGTCTGCCGCTTCTTTCCGATATCCGTTCCCTGCAGAAACTCATCAAAGACAGAGGGAGCGATGCTTTTCTGCGCTTTCGGGAGGAAGACCTGATTGCCGCCGGACCCGACCTCGATGAATTGAACCGGTATCCGGATCAGATCCGGATGGGCAATGCCGTCTTGCCCTGCCGCTACAAGTTTGAGCCGGGGCGCGCGGGCGACGGCGTGACCGTCCGCATGCCGCTGGGCCTCATCGCCGGAGCCTCCCCGGTAAACATCGAAAAGCATTTGCCGTCCCTGCGGGAAGAGAAGGCCCTGCATTGGCTAAAATCCCTGCCCAAAAATATCCGCCGGAATCTTCCTCCCCTGATTGAGGTTGCCGGACGGTTCAACCGGCAGACCGCCGGTGAAGACCAGGCCCTGCCTTTGGCGTTAAGCAGGTTTTTATTCGATGAATATCATTTGACGGTGCCGGCCGGCTTCTGGGCGCCGGAAAAACTGCCGCCGCATTTGCAGATCCGCTACAGCGTCATCGACGACCGGGGAAGTGAAATCCGAAGCAGCCGCGACATTGGAGAATTGCAACGGGAGCTGACCGAAGAGATCCGGCGCACCTCTTTGGAGGATTGCCGGAGGCAATGGGAAAAGGAGAACCTTACAAGCTGGGATTTCGGAGACCTGCCCGAGAATGTTGAGATTGCCGGAAAGCATGGCGTGACCGGCTTAGCCTATCCGGCGCTTCAGGATCAGGGAGGAGCCGTTCATCTGCGGATTTTTGCCGACCCCCGGGAAGCCGCGGCCGTCCACGCTGCCGGTGTAGCCGCTCTCTATGCCATCCATTTCGAGGACAGGATCAAGCAACTGAAAAAAAACATCTCCCTTGGCGGTGAACTCAAAGAGCAGGCGTCCCTGCTGGGCAGCCCCCGGCAGGTCGAACGATCCGTTCTGGAGCGGGTGAAAAGAGATCTTTTCCGGCGCTCCTGGCGCAGCCCGAAAGAGTTTATGAAGCATGCCGATGAGGTCCGGCCGAAGATCCTTTCTTACGGTCAGGAAGTCGTCGCGGCCATCGCCCCGGTTCTTCGAAGCTTTGCCGAAACTCACGACGGCCTGCAAAAACTGATATTCAAAAACCGGCCGCATCCGCCCTTGGCCGAGTTTCTGCAGGCGACCCTGGCGGAAGCACACGTCCTGGTCCCCGAAGATTTCATTCTGCACTGCGATTTTGACCGTCTGCGCCATCTGCCCCGCTACCTGAAAGCTCTCTTTCTGCGGGCCGAACGGGGAAGCCTGAACCTGGCGTCCACGGAATCGAAATTGCGCCAGGCGGCGACTTACGCCGTTAAACTTCAGGAAATCCGAGGCGCAATGGACACCGACGCATCGGAGGAAAAGCGAAACAAGACGGATGAACTGCGCTGGATGATCGAAGAATACAAGGTGTCTCTTTTTGCCCAGGAGCTGAAAACCCCCTACCCTGTTTCACCCAAACGCCTGAATCAACTGATTCAGGAAATCGGAAATATGCTGTAATCAGAGCGCTCGACAAAAACACGAGGAACAGCTTCCGTCTTTTGACAGTTTTTTATGTAGGGCGCACCTTTAGGTGCGCCAAATGGACCTTGCATGTCGGTTCGGCGGGTATGAAGACCCGCCCTACGTTGGTCGGCGCCATGAGTGCCAAATGCAAGGGTTCAGCCCCGGCAATCCCGAATGGCCGCTGCGAAGCCTTTCATGGAATTCCGAATGGTCGCGTCATCGACGCAAAAAGCGATGCGGAAATAGCCCGGCGTTCCGAATCCGCTTCCGGGAACCACCAGAATATTTTTCTGCACGAGCCTCTGCGCGAACGCCACATCGTCGGGAACCGGACTTTTCACAAACAGATAAAAAGCACCCTGCGGTTTGATGAATTGGTATCCCGCGCGGGCCAGGCCGCCGCAGAGCAAATCCCTTTTCTTCTGGTAAATCTTTACATCCACGGTGATGTGCTGAAGATTGGCCACGATGCGCTGCATCAGGGCCGGGGCGTTCACAAATCCCATGATCCGCGTGCACAGGATCAGCGCCCGGATCAGGTCGTCCGCCTCGTGAATTTTCGGATTTACTGCGATGTAGCCGATTCTTTCGCCCGGCAGCGACAGGGTTTTGGAGTAGGAATACGCGACGATGCTGTCGGCATAAGCCGTCAGAACGGAAGGCAGTTGAATGCCATCGTAAAGAATTTGCGCGTATGCCTCGTCGGAAAGGAGATAGATGGCCTTGCTGTATTTTTTCTCCTTTTCTCTCAGCAGCCGGGCCAGGCCGGCAATATTCGTTTTGCTGTACACCCGGCCGGTCGGATTGTTGGGCGAGTTGAGAATGAGCGCCTTGGTCCGTCGGGTGATCATCCGGGCAATCGCTTCCAGATCCGGAGAAAAATCGGGGCGTGTGTCCGCGATCTTTACCACCCCGCCGTAGTTTTCGATATAAAAGGGATACTCGACGAAAAACGGCTTGAGGATCAGGACTTCGTCGCCGGGATCCAGAATCGACTTCAGAATCACATTGAGCGCGCCGCCGGCCCCGCAGGACATGACAATGTGATCGGCATCCATTTTCAGGCCGATGGACCGGCTGATCGTTTGGGCGACTGCCCGCCGGGTTTCCGGGTAGCCGGCGTTGGGTGTGTAGCCGTGCTTGAGGATGATTTCCTGGCGGGCGACGCGAATCAGCTCCTTCTTGAATTCGCGCGGATGGTCCACGTTGGGATTGCCCAGACTGAAATCATAGACCTTGTCGTGTCCGTGCCTGCTTTTCAGAAGGTTCCCTTCTTCAAACATTTTGCGGATCAGGGAAGACTGCGACATGGAGGCTTTGATTTTCTTGGATATGCTCATGATTCTTTCTCCCGGGTAGCTCCCCGAATAGCGCGCCGTTTGTCAAACGTTTTCTTCAGATACTCCGAAACCTCGCGAAAATCATGGAACGGCCGGTAGGGAACCGCGCTTTCCCGCTCGCACTTTCGCAGAAGCTCGCCCTTGGCAAAGATCAGGTCCGCGCACTGAGACGGGCAGATGTCGGAGTGGCCGTCGCCGACATAGATGATTTTTTCGTACATCAGCCGGTGATCGTGAAGAATTTTATTCTTGCAGGTTCCGCAGCGGCCGCACAGCGCATTGGCCTGCGGAAACTCAAACGCCACGGCCTCCTCCCGGCCGAACACAACCCGGTTGGAATAAAATTCGATCTCCCCCAGCCGGTGTTTTTCCAGAATCGCCCGAATGTAAAAATCGAGCCCGTCGGAAACGATTTTGACGTCCACTCCTCTTTTTCCGGCCAGACGGCAAAACCGGACAAAAAAAGGATCGATGGCGGCGTGCTTCAGCACATGGGTCCGGAGACGGTTGACATCGACCCGCACCATCGGCGCAATTTTTTCGTAGGCCTCCCGCGATCCCAGGCTGCCCTTGACAACCTCGCGGTCAATGGCTTCCCAGCCTTCCGGTGTAAACCGGTCCAGAACGCTGTTTCCAACATCCACCCTGGAAATCGTACCGTCAAAATCACTGAGAACCAGAGCCTTTTTTTGCTGAAAGCGCATGGCAAGTGCTTTTTTCGCAACAGGGTTCCTATCGTTTGCGGCGCTTCAGCAGCACATAAACGCCCAGTACAATCAGAATCACCGGCAGAATGTACTGGGAGTACCTGTATAAATCAAACCCGTACAATTCGATGACGAGAAAAATAACGCCGACCGTGGCGATAAACCAGCCCTCGATGGCCCGGATGCTGTAAATCAGCGTGCTGATGCCGATGACGATGAGCAGGATCGGCCAGGTCTGGCCGAAACTGCAGGAAGTGGTTTTGCTGATAAAGATCAAAACCCCCAGGGTAATCAGAATAAGTCCGCCGGTAAGAACGTTGCGCTTTTCATTTGGCATATCCTTCTCCTTCAATAAATGTGTTTTTTGAGCACCGGGGAATCGCCCCCCCCGGCGCGCGCTTATGATTTTTCCGCCAGCTTCAGGAAAGGCTTGAACAAATCGATCGGAATCGGAAACACCGTCGTTGAATTATTTTCCGCGGCAATCTGATTCAGCGTCTGCAAATAACGAAGCTGCAGCGACATGGGCTGCGTCTCCATCAGGGCGGCCGCATCAATCAGCTTCTGCGCGGCCTGGAATTCTCCTTCCGCATTGATGACCTTCGCCCGTCTTTCGCGTTCGGCTTCGGCCTGCTTGGCCATCGCGCGCTTCATCTCTTCGGGCAGGTCAATATGCTTCACTTCCACGAGCGACACCTTGATTCCCCAGGGATCCGTGCTTCGATCCAGAATTTCCTGAATTTCCAGGTTGATCTTTTCGCGCTCTGTCAGAATTTCGTCCAGCTCCACCTGGCCGCAAACGCTCCTAAGCGTCGTCTGCGCTAGCTGGGACGTGGCAAAAAGATAATTCTCCACATTCACAACGGCGGCGTTGGCGTCCAGCACGCGGAAATAAATTACCGCGTTGACCTTGATGGAAACGTTGTCCTTGGTAATGACATCCTGCGGCGGGACGTCCATGGTAATGGTGCGCATGTCGATCCGGACAATTTTATCAATGCCGGGAATGATAACGATCAACCCCGGTCCCTTGATGTCTCGAAGCCTGCCCAGCCGGAAAAGGACCGCCCGTTCATATTCATTCAGGATTTTGATCGCGGAAGCCAAAAACATGACCACCAGCACGATCACCACCAACAGGGGCAGCGGCAAAGAACCCAACATAATCCTTCCTCCTTCGTTATCGATATTTATTCGTTGTTTTTGATTTCATCCACCACCAGTTTCAGGCCTTCCACTTTGACAATTCTGACCGAAGCGCCCTTTGGAATCGCCCGTTGGCTGCGGGCCGTCCAGTATTCGCCCTGGAAAAATACCTTGCCGGCGCCGTGGACGTCCGTCGCGGCTTCCCCCTCGCCTCCGATCATGGCCTCCGTCCCGGAATAGTGCTTCCTCATCTGCGCCTTGACGGCCAGCAGGATAATGACGATGAAGAACCCGGACGCCACCAGCACGGCCGGAAGCAGAACCTGCAGGGAAATTCTCAGCGCAGGCTCCGGGGAATCAAAAAGCAAAAAAGATCCCAGCGCAAGTGAAATAACTCCTCCCACCGTCAGCATGCCGTGGCTCATGATTTTGATCTCCGCAATAAATAAAATGACGCTGAACAGGATCAGCAGAATCCCCGTGTAACTCACCGGCAGCGTGGACAAGCCGAAAAAAGCCAAGAGCAGGGAAATGCCGCCGATGACGCCGGGCAGGATCGCGCCCGGTGTGGAAAACTCAAAGTACAGCCCCGCCAGGCCGATCAGCAAAAGCAGATACGCGATATTCGGATTGGAAATCGCCGCCAGAATCCCCTGCCGCGTGCTCATCTTTTTGGTGTCAAGCACCGCGCGGGCGGTGGAAATTTTTCTTTTGGCCCCGGCAACGGTCACGGTTTTCTGATCGATCGCGGCCAGCAGCTTTTCGATGTCCGCGGCCACGACGTCAATGACGTTCAGCTTCAGGGCTTCGTCCGCCGTAATGGACTCGCTTTTGCGCACCGCTTTTTCCGCCCATTCCTCGCTGCGCCCCCGCGTTTTGGCAATGCTGCGGGCATAGGCCGCCGCGTCGTTTTCCACTTTTTTAGACATCGTCTTGTCCATCTCGCCGCTGCCTCCGAGGCCGATCGCCACTGGATGAGCGGCGCCGATGTTCGTGCCGGGCGCCATGGCGGCGACATGCGCGGCCTGCGCGATGATCACGCCCGCCGACGCGGCGCGCGCCCCGGACGGATAGACGTAAACGATCACGGGCAGCGGCGCGTTGAGAATGCTTTTGGCGATGTCCCGCATCGCGGTGTCCAGGCCTCCGGGCGTATCCAGCAGAATGATCAGTCCTTCCGCCTTCGCGGCCGTCGCTTCTTCCAGGCTTCGGGCGACGTATTTTGCCGATGGGGATGTAATTACGCCGCCCAGCTCGATCACATGAAACAGTGGCCTGGCTTCCTCGGCGGGGACAACGCCCGCCGACGCGATCCACAGGAGAATCATGAAAAGGATTCCCGTTTTTTTCAACATGGTGACGCCTCTTTCCTCATGACGGTCCGCCAAGCCCGATTTCTTTCATGATCAGCTGAACATCTTCCCAGACCTGCTTTTTGGCCGACGGGTTCCTCAAAAGATAGGCCGGATGATAGGTCGGCATGAGTTTGATCTCTTCGTACAATTGAAAGCGCCCGCGCAGAGCGGAAATCGGCGTTTCCGTTTTCAAAAGTACCTGCGCCGCAAATTTTCCCAGAGCGCAAATCACACGGGGCCGAATCAACTGCAATTGTTTTTTTAAAAACGGCTCGCACAGACGGATTTCCTCCGGCAGCGGGTTGCGGTTCCCCGGCGGGCGGCATTTGAGGATATTGCAGATATAAACGTCTTTGCGCGTCAGTTTCATTCCTTTCACAATAATGTCCGTCAGCAATTGTCCCGCCTTGCCGACAAAAGGCTGGCCCTGTTCATCTTCGTCCGCGCCCGGCGCTTCGCCCACAAAAACCACCTGAGCCGATAAACTCCCGGCGCCAAATACGACATTTTTTCTCGTTTGCGCGAGCGGACACTGCCGGCAGTTCGCGGCTTCCAGGGAAAGGGAGTGAAGCGCCTCGCCGCGATCACTGTCGTCCGGCGTGTTTTTCCGGGCCGGCTGAGGTCTTTTGCAGTCCAGGGCGACATACAGGCGCTCTGCGTCCAGCACCTGTCCTCTGACGGATTTCACCACGGACAGCAGTTCATTCCGAATCTCGTCGGATGAAGATGGCGGAAAGGATTGCGTCATTTTTTTCCGGCGGGTCCTTTCTTGGATTTAAAAGAGCGGATATGATCCAGGATTCGGTGCGCCGCATCCTGTTTGGTCATTTTATCCAGAGCGACGGTATGACCGAGCCGGTCAAGAATCGTGATGATGTTGGTGTCGCCTTCAAAACCGGCGCCATCGTCGCGCAGATTGTTGGCGACGATCATGTCCATGTTTTTCCGGATCATTTTCCGGCGCGCGTTGTCCAGCAGGTCCTCGGTTTCCATGGCAAATCCCACCAGGACGCCTTTCTTCTTTTTCGCGCCGATGTCGGCGATGATATCGGGATTGCGCACAAGCTCGATGCCGGACAGCCCCCGGTCTTTCTTGATTTTCTCGCCGGCCGCAACCCGGGGCCGGTAATCGGCCACCGCGGCGGCTTTGATAATGACCGACGCTTTGGTCCAGGCGTCCATGACGGCCCGGTGCATTTCCTGCGCGGTGCGCACAAAAACGACCGTTTCAACTTTCGGGGGAACGATCCTGGTCGGCCCGCTGATCAGCGTCACCTGCGCGCCCCTCTGATGAGCGGCCTTCGCCAGCGCGTAGCCCATTTTGCCCGATGAATGATTGGTGATGTACCTCACCGGATCCAGCGGCTCCTGCGTCGGCCCGGCCGTCACCAATACTTTTTCTCCGGCAAAATCCTGGACGGTTAAAAGCGCTTCCATCTCGTCCAGAATCTCCGGAATCTCCGGCAGGCGTCCGGCGCCCGCTGCGTTGCAGGCCAGCTCGCCCACGCCGCTTTGCATCACGCGATAGCCGGCCCCGGCGAGTTTCCGAAGGTTCTCCTGCACGAAGGCATTGGCCAGCATTTTGTCGTTCATGGCCGGGCAGATCAGCGTGGGCCTGTTTTCAGCCATCAGGGTTGTGGTCAGAAGGTCGTCGGCGATGCCGGAGGCGATTTTGCCGATCACGTTTCCCGTGGCCGGCGCAACGACGAACGCGTCCGCCCATTCCGCAAGCGCGATATGGGCCATGTCGTATGGCTCCGCGTCCTCAAACATGCCGGCATAGACAGGGTTCCGGGAAAGGGTTCGAAGCGTCAGCGGCGCGATGAACTCCGTCGCGCTTTGGGTCATGATGACTTTGACCTCGGCGCCGGCTTTGATGAAAGCGCGGGTCAGCTCCGCTGATTTGTAGGCGGCAATACCGCCGGTGATGCCCAGAACAATTTTCTTATTTTTCAGCATTTGTCTTTCACTTCGCTGTTTTTTAGGCGAATATAACAGCGTTTCCCAGCAAGATCAAGGTATAAAGTCTTTCCATGCGCCCGCGCAAAAAGTATATTTTCCTTGCAAACCGCGGCAAAAGCCATTATGAAAACCGCCAATTCAATATCAGGATTTAATCAAGGAGCTTCGGAAATGAAAAAGACGGGGATTATTGCGGCGGCGGTCGTCATCGTTCTGGCGGCGGGGGCATTGGGCTGGCTTTATTTTGCCGGCTGGCTGGATCGGGACAAACCCGCGATTCGGCTGGATTCGGACATCACGGCCATCGGCAAAAAAAAGGACATCAGCATCGCCTTTTCCGACGAGCGAAGCGGCCTGTCGGGCCTGAAGGTGGAAATTGTTCAGGACAACAAGCCGCGTCTTCTGGCACAGGAATCGTTTCCGTCCCGGAGCACCAGGCAAAAGGTTCTTCGCCTTACGGTGGAGCCCCTCTTGCTCCAGCTCAACAACGGACCGGCCGTCGTCCGCATCACGGCCGGGGATGCCTCCCTCTTTAAAAATGAAACCGTCATCTCCGAGCAGGTCCGGATTGACATGATGCCGCCTCAGGTTTACGTAATGAGCCCCGTCAACTACATCAACCAGGGAGGCGCCGGCTTCATCCCGTACCGGACGTCCAAGCCCGCGGCGCTGACCGGCGTCTTCGTGGACGACCGGTTTTACCCGGGATACAACATCGTGATCGGCGGCCAACCCACGTCGGTGGCAACCTTCGCCGTCGGCACCGGCGCATCCGCCTCAACCAAAATCGTCATCTTCGCCCGGGACAGCGCCGGCAACGAAGCCAGAACGTCCATGCCCTTTACGATCAAGCCGAAGAAATTCCGCGCGGATAAAGTGAACTTGAGCGAAACCTTTCTCCAGAAAATCATGCCCGAATTCCAGGGATCGATTCCGCAGCTGCAGGGGAAAACGCCGGTGGAGGTCTTCGGCTATGTCAACACCACGCTGCGGGAGGAAAACTCAAAAACCATTCAATCCGTCTGCCGCAAGTCCGTCAATAAAAAATTATGGGAAGGCGCGTTTCACCGGATGCGCAATGCCTCGCCCATGGCCCTGTTCGGCGACGAGCGCACCTACCTGGTGGACGGCAAACCCTTTGGCAACTCCGTGCATCTAGGCGTGGATCTCGCCTCAACCGCACACGCCCCCATCGAAGCCGCCAACAACGGAATCGTTGTCTTCGCGGGCGCGCTGGGCATTTACGGCAATGCCGTGATTATCGATCACGGCCTGGGGCTGTTCAGTTTATACGGCCATCTCTCGTCAATTGAAACCGCGGTCGGCAAGCCGGTAAAGAAAGAGGAAAAGATCGGCCTCTCCGGCCTGAGCGGACTGGCCGGCGGCGATCATCTGCATTTCAGCATTCTGGTCGGCGGCCAGTTTGTCAACCCGCAGGAATGGTGGGACCCGCACTGGATTGAAGACAACGTGATGAAAAAGATGAATCTATAAGGCTATGGGCGAGGGGCAATCGGTGATAGGCGGGATAAAACGGATTCCTATAGCCTGTCGCCCGTTGCCTGCACGCTTCTGAGCAAGTTCCCCGAACGGACTCCCTCATCAGTCGCCGCCACAGGCGGCGTGAAGCGCGCTTGCCTAACTCTTATTGATGTCGCGATGCGTGGTGTGGACGATGAACTTCTGCTTTTGAAAAAAAAGGCTGAACTGATTGGCCATGACGACGGACCGATGCTTGCCGCCCGTGCAGCCGAACGCGACATTCAGCCGCACCTTTCCTTCTTTTTCATACAGCGGAATGATGAAGTTCAGCATGTCGGCCGCTTTGTTCATGAAGGTTTTGCATTCCTCGTTGTTCAAAACGTACTTCTCCACATCGCGGTGATGACCGTTTAGGTTTTTCAGCTTTTCCACGTAATAGGGATTTGGCAGAAACCGCACGTCGATCGCCAGGTCCGCGTCCGCCGGCAGGCCGTAGCGGTATCCGAAAGACATGACGCTGATCATCATTTTTTTCCGGGTGGAAGAAGGCAGAAACTGCTTTTGCACGGTGTCCTTGAGCTGGTGGACGTTGGAGGTGGTGGTGTCGATGACGGTGTCGGCCATCTGCCGCAGGGTGGAAAGCTTTTTCACTTCTTCCTGAATGCCTTCCATGATGGAGCGCTTTTCGGAGAGCGGATGGCTGCGCCGGGTTTCACTGAAGCGGCGCAGCAGAGACTCTTCCCCGGCTTCCAGAAACAGAATATTGATCCGGTAGCCCTTTTCCTTCAGGCGTTCAAAGATGCGCTGGTACTTCTCCAGAAAGCTTTTCTGCCGCAAATCCATAACCATCGCCACCTGCCTGATCTTCGGAGAAGACTGCAGCGTGATGGAAAGAAACTTCGGCAGCAGCACAACCGGAAGGTTGTCCACGCAAAAAAAGCCGATGTCTTCCAGCGCCCGGAGCGCGGTGCTTTTGCCGGAACCGGACAATCCCGTAATGATCACCACCTGGAGATTTTTCAATTATCCGACCTCGTTCAGTTTTTGCATGGCTCTGGTTAACAGATTTTGACGCAAATATCCAGTCCGGGAAATGCACACCCGAACGAGCGGCAGGCGCTTTTCCAAAATCCGGATCTCTATGGGCCGGGAGATTTTCTTCCCGGCACTCCGGCAGACATCGACAATGCCGAAAAGCTCCGCCCTTTGTTTTGTCCGCCGCGCCGGCAGCACCCGATTTGCAAACTCGATTCCCTTCTCCCCCGCATGGACATATTTTTGAATTCTCGGGTGGCCGGAAATCATCAGCCGTCCCCGAACATTTTTAATCACGGCCAGATCGTCGGCGATCCAGAAACAGCCTTCGCGGGCGGTTTCCAGCGCGGCCGTGGTTTTGCCGATGCCGCTGGGTCCGGTAAGCAGCACGCCCCGGTCCCCGCAAGCCAGTGCCACGCCGTGCATCGCCATGCATTGATGAATTTTCTCCAGGAGGATTGAACGGATGCGGCTGGCCAGCAGATTCTCGTGAAGCGGGGAAGCGGCCGCCCAAAGACAGTGGTTCCGCAGTTGATTGCGGATCACGGCCGGCAGGGACGGGCTTTGCGAAAAAATCAGCAAAACCGGACGGCGCCCGGCCATGCGGGAAAAATATTCCTCGCGGGACGGCCCGGAAAGCGCCAGAAGTTTATTTGCCGTCTCGGGCGGAAAAAGAAGAATCGCGGCTTCCCGCCGGGGGAATGCGGTCGGACTCCGCAGACACTGGACCGCGCCGGCGGGAAAAGGATTTTTGTGATTGCGCGGGCCGGAAATTGTTCGAATGCCCAGATACGGCAGATAGTCCCGAAACCATTCGCGTGCGGAAGCCTCCGGATGAGGCACATCCCGTTCAGAGGGGACAGGTCGCATCCTGCTCAACGATGGCTTTGTACAAATCGGCTCTGTTTTTCGCATCGACAAGCGTTTTCCGAAAGTTGGGGGTTTTCAACATCTTGGAAATTCTGGCCAGAGCCTTCAGGTGCTGCCCCGTGGACTGCTCCGGCGCCAGCAGCAGAAAAAAAAGCTGGACCGGCTTTCCATCAATGGCGTCAAAGGCAACGCCCCGGCGGCTTCTCCCGAAGGCAATGACCATGTCCTGCAGTTCGGAAACCTTTCCGTGCGGAATGGCCACGCCGTCGCCGATGCCCGTCGAGCCCAGCTTTTCCCGCTGCTGCAGCACATCAAGCGCCTTTGCCCGGTCAATCTTCAAGCCGCTTCCGATCAGAAGACTGATCAGCTCGGCAAGCACTCCTTCTTTGGTGTCGGACAGGAGATTTTCGCTGAGAAATTCCATTTTAAATATTTGATCCAGTCGCATGCGCCACACCTGTATTTGAAATCCGGGACGCTGTCCTGACGTCTCATAGATCCATGATCCCGACGGGCCGGCGCATTTTCATGCCGCGGACCCGGCTTTTGGCAACTAGCTGTTTGTTTCAATATGCGCGAGCTGGCCGTCATCCAGGCGGTGCACCAGGCTCACTTTCTCCGAAGCCGTGTCCCGATAGATCAGGAAACGCGCCTTGCCGCTCTCCAGTTCGAGAACCGCCTCCTCCAGAGACATGGGTTTTAAAATGATTTTGCGGGTTTCGACCACTTTGGAGGCGGCATCTTCCTCCTCCGCGCCTTCCAGGGCTTTGTCGCCGGCGTGACGGATGCTTTTGGGCTTGTGCTGCCTGCTTTTTTCTTTTTGTTTTTTGAGCTGGTTTTCAATTTTCACGATGCAGCGGTCCACGGCCAGGCGCATGTCCTTGGCTTCTTCTTTCGCGTTTACATTCCATCCGTTGGCGGTCAGATTAATTTCCACCATGTTGCGGAATTTTTCCGTGGAAAGGATCATATGGACGTCGGCAGGCACATCGAGATATTTTTTCAGTCTGGCAATTTTTTCCTCCGCGTATTCCTTTTGCCAATTCTCCCCTTCGCCCGTTCTGAAAGTCACCGAAATATTCATCCTTTTTCCTCCCTCTTGAGTTTAGGCCGTTTAAAAACATTCAAAACACGCCTTCACGGCCGGCAACAAAGGTTAGTCGTATAGTGGCGACGAAACCAAATGTCAACCGGAATTTTACTTTTTGCCTTGATGGTTTCCCGCTGCAAAACGCCTGCGTCAAAAATATTTTTTCCGCTTGGACGACGGCAAAATACCAGTCATTTCGCGATATTTTGCCACAGTTCTCCTCGCGATGTCGATATTCCGGGCCTTCAGCAGCCGCACGATTTCACAATCGCTGTAGGGTTTTTTCTGGTCTTCTTTGCCGATGATCTGCCGAATCTCCTCCTTTACGCTTTTGGAGGCGATATTCTCACCGGAGGTTCTCTGAATGGAGCTGCCGAAAAAATATTTCATTTCAAAGATGCCGCGGTGAGAATGCATGTATTTGTTCGTCACCACCCGGCTGATCGTCGACTCGTGCATTTCCACATCGTCGGCGATGTTCCGCAGCACCAGGGGCTTCAAATAGTCGATGCCTTTGTCAAAAAATTCCTTCTGGTGCTTCACGATGCTTTCGGCAACACGGTAAATGGTTTTCTGCCGCTGCTGAATGCTTTTGATCAGCCAGGTGGCCGACTGCACCTTTTCCCGAATGTATTTCCGGCCGTTTTCCTTTTCCGCGGAGTCCGGTCCGCCGACGCCGCCCATGATTTCACGGTAAAAATTGCTGATCCGCAAACGCGGCAGCCCGTCATCGTTGAGAATAATTTTATAGTCATCCCCCGATTTGACCACATACACGTCCGGAATGATGGATTGGGCCTTCTCTTCCGAATAGACGGCGCCCGGCTTGGGGTCCATTTTGCTGATCAGCAAAACGGCTGTTTCCACTTCCTTCAGGGGAACTTTGAGCCTGCGGGCGATCTGCAGGTAATTTTTCAGCTCCAGCTCCTTGAGGTGCTCCCGGATAATGGGCTCAATCAGCGGGTTTTCCCGGGCGAACATGCCGGCCTGAATCAGGAGGCATTCCTGAAGATCCCGGGCGGCGACGCCCGCGGGATCAAATTCCTGCACCTTTTTCAGGACTTTTTCCACGAACTCTTCGGCGACGTTTTCCAGACGGGCGATTTCCTCCACGGTGGCGCGAAGATAACCGTTGGAATCAAGATTGCCGATGATCTGCTCCCCGACGCGCACCTCTTCCCCGTTGAAGGGCGAGAGCTTCATCTGCCACATGAGATGTTCGGTCAGCGAGGGGCTTTCCGTCACGACGTTGTCCAGCGTCGGGGCGTCTCCTTCGGCCCGGTCATAGGAAACGCCCACCGGACCGTAATCTTCCAGATAATTGTTCCAGTCGAATTCTTCCCGCCCGTCCCCTTCGCCGGTCAGCTCGGCCGTGTGCTCGGGAATCTTGCTTTCCTCTTTTTCAACGGACTGGACATCCTCCGCGACTTCGGCGTGGAGTTCCTCGGCGCTTTCATCGTCCGGCGCCACTTCTTCCAGCAGGGGATTTTCCTCCATCTCCTGGTTGATCGTGTCCACCAGCTCCTGGCGCGAAAGGATCAGCAACTTGATCGCCTGCTGAAGCTGCGGCGTCATGATCAGTTGCTGGGAAAGTTTTAAGTTTTGCCGTAATTCAAAAGCCATGGCTGAACATCGCGTATCCGTCCGGCGCTACAGACTGAAATCCTCGCCGAAATAAAATTTTTTGGCCAGTTCGCTCCGGGCGATTACATCCGGCCGGCCTTCCACCAGAATCGCGCCCTCATTGATGATGTACGCCCGGTCGCAGCAGGCCAGCGTCTCCCGGACATTGTGATCGGATATGATGATTCCGATTCCCTTGCTTTTCAACTTCTCGATAATATTCTGGATGTCGGCCACCGCCAGCGGATCGATGCCCGCGAAAGGCTCATCCAGCAAAATGTATTTCGGAGACGTCACCAGCGCGCGGGTAATTTCCACCCTTCTTCTTTCGCCGCCGGACAGGGAATACGCGCGGTTTTTCGCGAGCGTTGTCAGGTCCAGCTCGCCCAGAAGCTCCTCGAGCCTTCGCCGGCGCTCCTCTTCGCTGATCTGAAGCGTCTCCAGGATCGCCAGAATATTTTCCTCGACGGTGAGCTTTCGGAAAATCGACGGCTCCTGGGGCAGGTAATTCAATCCCTTTCGCGCCCGGCGGTACATGGGATACGCGCCGATCTCCTCGTCGTCCAGAAAGATTTGACCGCCGTCCGGCTTGACCAGTCCGACCATCATGTAGAACGTCGTGGTTTTTCCGGCGCCGTTCGGCCCCAGAAGCCCGACCACTTCCCCCGGGGAAATCGTCAGGTCAATGTGGTTGACCACCTTTCTTTTGTTGTAAATTTTAACCAGTCCCCTGGCCGATAAATGACTCATTTTCCCTCTCGGGAGCCCGTCACGCAGGATTATTTTTTCTTCCGGGGGTGGATGATGGCCGTGACCCTTCCCGAATTTTCGTCTGCGCACTGCTCCACTTTCCCGCGGTTCTCATCGACCTGAATGATGACCCTGCAGCCCTTAATCACGCTTTTTTCCTGCCGCAGGACGGGGTTTCCCGTCATGACGAACCGGGCCGTGTCCTGATAATACACCGCTTCATTGCCCGTGGCCAGCACATCTTTTTGCGTGATCACCACGTGGCCGCTGGCGACGATTTTTTCAAGGTCGCCCGTCTGCTCCGCGTCCGGTCCGACTTTTTCGCTCTGGGCGCCGGAGTTCTTGTAGTAAATCGACAGGCGGTCCGCCTGGATCCGGACATCCCCCTGCTGCGCCACGGCATTGCCGGAAAACACCACCATTCGGGTGGCCTGAAAAGCTTCCATTTTATCGGAAACAATCTGAATCGGCTCATTTTTCCGAAGCGTGTTTTTCTGAAGCAAACCGGTTTGCGCCCAGGCCTGTAGGTTCAGGGCGACCAGAATCCCCGCCGTGATCAGGACTATTTTTTTCATCAACATGGTCCCATCAGTAAATTTTCGCTTTGACGCCGGAGGAAAGCGCAAGCTCCCCTTTATCCATCAGAATGGAAAGGCCGACTCCCTGAATTTTCATGCGGCTCGTTTCCATCCGGACGGAGGCGTCGGTATAAATTTGTTTCCGAGCGTCGCTGTAGCGCAGAACCTCCGTGGAGAATTTTTCTCCCGTATCGGCCGTCACCACGACATGTCCCCGGATTTCGACGTCTTTGCTGTCGGTCCGCATCTCGCCCTGGTCGCCCGTCATCACAAAGGTCCTGCCTTTCTGCGTTATCAGTTTCATCTGAACCTGATCAAACAGGGCCAGATTCCTCTTCTTCTGATACTGGGCGGTTTTCGCCTTCACCTCCCAGCGGAGATTGTCCTTGCCGACTTCCGTATAAAAGAAATCCGCGATGCGGACATCCGCTTCGTCAGGCAGGATCTTGACAATCGTCTCTTTTTTGCCGCCGGTCGCCCGCAGAAGGGCAAACAGGACCGCGCCCGCAAGTACAAGAATCATCAGCGTAATCGCTGCAATTTTTACTTTTCTTTGAAAACCCATGGGTTTGATATATCACTCGCTCTCTTCCCTGTAAAGCTATTCGGGTCCGTCAAAGTCATAACGTCTGGCAACTTCCGGCCAGAAGCCCAGCGCCTCAAGCAGCATCTCGCAGATCTCCCTCACCGCTCCCTTCCCGCCGCGGCAAAGCGTGACATAATCGACATGCTTTTTCACCTCATCCACCGCATCGGCCACCGCGGCGGAAAATCCGGCCATCTTCAGAACGGGAATATCCACAATATCGTCTCCCAGGTAAGCGGTTTCTTCCGGCGCCAGGCCGTTTTTCTCAAGAATTTTTGCATAAACTTCCTTCTTGTTCAGCGCCCCCTGATATACCTGCGCAATTTTCAACTCGCGCGCCCGATGATCGACCACCGAAGATGTCCGTCCGGTCAGGATCGCGACCCGAATGCCGTGGCGCTGAAGCATGACCAGCCCGTGGCCGTCGCGGACATAAAAGTTTTTTATCTCCCGTCCGTCGCTGTCCATGATGATTCTGCCGTCCGTCATCACCCCGTCCACATCCAGAATCAGCATCTTTATCTTTTCAAGCTTTCCCCGTATCTTCTTTTTCATTATTCGCTCTTCACTCATCGCTTTCCGCTCGTTGCTTTTTTTTACCATCCGCCATCCACTGTTCATCACGTCGGGTCTGAAGACCCGCCCAACAATTTACTCGCCACTCATCGCTCTTCACTATGAGCTATGAGCTTTTTCCCTATCGCCCATCGCCTATGACCCATGGCCTATTCCCTTCGTTATTCCATCGATCTTCTTCAGCGTCGTCAGCAGTTCTTTAAGCGAATTCAGATAAAGCGAATTGGCCCCGTCGCACAGCGCTTTTTCAGGATCCGGATGGACTTCCATGAAAATGCCGTCCACGCCCGCCGCGACGGCCGCCCGGGCCAGGTAGGGCACCATGTCCCGCTGGCCGCCGGACGAGGTTCCCATGCCGCCCGGCAGCTGCACCGAATGCGTGGCATCAAAAATGACGGGGTATCCCATCGCCCTCATGATCGGCAGGGCGCGGACATCGAACACCAGATTGTTGTATCCAAAGGACGCGCCCCGTTCGGTGATCAGAATATTTTCATTGCCGGCCGACTGAATCTTTCCGATGATGTTGGCCACGTCCCAGGGCGCGAGAAACTGCCCTTTTTTCACATTCACGATCTTCGCTTTTTTCGCGACCTCCACGACAAAATCCGTCTGCCGGCACAGAAACGCGGGCACCTGCATCACATCCAGCACCTCCGCCGCTTCCTCAATTTCTTCAAACCGGTGCACGTCGGAAAGGACCGGCACGCCGATTTTTTCCCGGACGTTTTTCAATATGGCAAGCCCCGCGCGGGCGCCCGGCCCGCGGTAAGCGGCAACCGACGTCCGGTTGGCCTTGTCGTAGGATGCCTTAAAGACAAAGGGAATCTCCAGCCTGTCCGTCAGCTCTTTCAGATACACGGCAATCTCCATCGCCGATGCTTCATTTTCCAGAACGCAGGGGCCGGCTATCAAAATAAACCCGGCCTTGCCGCCGATCGTGTGGGAATTCAGCTTCACTTGCTTCATGGTTCGCTTCCTCTGTTATCTTTTTTATGCAAAAGTTGAATGCGCAGCCTCGGAATCCGCGGCGCCACCCGAGTTTCCGGATTGATCTCGTAGGCGCTCCTATAAGCTTTCAGGGCTTCCGGGTAAAGCCCTTTTTTTTCATAGGCGATGCCCAGGTTGGCGTAAATCTCGTCATCCTCGCGGTCGTACTTCAAAGCCTGCGAATAATGCTCAATCGCTTTATCCGGGTTTCCGGAGGCAAGCCAGGCATACCCCAGGCCGGCCCAGGAAGACGCCTTTTTGGGCTCCAGTTTCAGAATTCTCTGGTAATAACGGATGGCTTGGGCGTACTGTTTTTCTCTCAGGTAATGATCGGCCAGAATGCTCAGCGTTTTTTTATTCTGGGGCGATATTTTTTCGTAGTAGCGGACGGCATCCTTTTCCCTGCCCAGCTTCGTATAGGTAAACGCCAGATTGTAATACAGGGCCTGGTCTTTTGCCCCCAGCCGGAGAGCCTTTTCGTAATCTTCGGCCGATGCGGCATACTGCTTCAGTTCCCCGCGGGCAAATCCCAGCCTAACGAATATCGACGCGCGCGTCGGGTGAATCCGCGAGAGTTTTTCGTAATAACCGGCGGCCTGCTCATACTGTTTGTTTTGAAAGGTCAGATCCGCCAGGCGCGCGAGCGCGTCGGCATCGTCCGGCTTGTTTTTCAAAACCCGGCCGTATTCCCGGGCGGCGTCGGGCGTCTTGCCCCTTTTTTCATAAGCGGCCGCGAGATTGAAGCGGATCACCGGCTCGTCGGGCGACAGCGCCGCGGCCTTCTGCAGGTGCTCCATTTCCTCCCTCGCTTTGCCCAGACCGGCGTAGGCCGTGGCCAGGTTGGCATGCGCCGCCGCGTCTTTCGGCTGAAGGTCGAGGACGCGCGTGTAGCTCTCAATCGCCTGCGCGTATCGCCCGCTCTTCAGGTGCATGTCGCCCATCGCCCGCCAGGCCGGGGCTGCGTCGGGTGCATGGCGGATGACGAAGCGGTACTGTTCCACCGCCGCGTCGGTCCGGCGGGATTTCTCATAGGCTTGGGCCAGCAAAAGCCGCACCGCATGGTTGTCCGGATCGATCTGGACGGCCCGGAAATAGCTGTCCGCCGCTTTGTCCCAGATGGTTTTGCGCCCGTAGGCGGCTCCGAGCATGGCATGGGCTTCGGCATCCTCCGTCTGGACTTCCGTCAGACGGGACAAAAGATCGATGGCGCGGTCCTCCCGGCCGAGCTGTGCAATGCAGCGGGCCAGTTCTTTCATCGCGAGGGGATCGCCGGGGCTGATGCGCAAAATTTCTTCATACAGCTTCGCGGCCTCCCCGATCCGGTTTTGCTGAAGATAAATGCCGGCAAGGATCTTGCGCACGCCGGCGTCTTCCCGGTTTTGAGCAGCCGCCTTCTTCAGGTACGCCTCCTGCTCGCCCGGATTGCCGCGGCTCTTTGCGAACCTCAGCCAGTCCTGCGGCGTGATCATCACCCGGAGGGGCACCACGCCGATTTTGTCCCGCGTGGAATAGACCGCAATTTGATAAACACCGGCGGCCTGCGTCCCCTCGGGAATCACGCCGCCGGCGAGCAGTTTGTCCACCAGGTCAATTCCGCGAAACGGCACGCCGATGATGCCGGCTTTGCCGCCGGGCCCCTCCAGAACCGGCTCCAGGCTTTTTCCGCTCCAGTCATCACTGGCCACGGATTTGACCACGAATTCATCGCGATACGTTACGTCCAGGGTTTCTCCGGCTCTGACGCGAAAATCGCTCGCGTTTTTTTCCATCTCCAAATGATAAAAATGCGGCGAGGCCCCCAGAATATAATAAGAAAAACCGTTGATTCCTCTCTGGAGATAAAAGCCGGCCGTTTGAAAGGTTTTGGGGAAAAACACCGTCAAAAGGGCCAAAACCAGCGCCGTGATGCCCGCCGCCGCAAAGACTTTTTTGCCGAATCCGATTTTAAGCCCTGCCGGTTTTCGCAAATCTTCAACCTCTTGGATGATATTTCCGGTGAATCTCTTTCAGGCGTTCCCGGGTTACATGCGTGTAAATCTGCGTCGTCGAAATATCCGAATGACCGAGCATCACCTGCACCGCGCGCAAATCCGCCCCCCCCTCCAGCAGATGGGAGGCGAAGGAATGCCGGAATGTATGCGGGTGCACATTTTTTTTCAAGCCCGCTTTTTGCGCGTAATGGACGATGATTTTCCAAAGTCCCTGGCGCGTCAGGGACGTTCCGAAGCGATTCAGAAATAAAACGTCCGTCGTTTTGGACCGGATAAGCTTCGGCCTCGCTTCATCGACGTATCGCCGCACGCAGTCATAGGCCGTTTTGCCGACGGGCACGACCCGCTCCTTGCCGCCCTTCCCCATGACGGTCAGAAAACCCACCTGCCAGTTGATGCTGTTCATGGTGAGGCCGGCCAGCTCCGACACGCGAAGCCCGGACGCGTAGAGCAGCTCCAGCATCGCCCGGTCCCGCAAACCCTGCGGGGTCGAATCGTCCGGCTGGGACAGGATCTTTTTCATTTCATCGGAACTGACCGTGTCGGGGAGACGCATCCAGACTTTGGCCAGCTCAATTTGAGCCAGCGGCGATTCCTCCAAAACCTTTTCCCTCAGCAGGTACTTGTAAAAGCCGCGCAGGGCGGCCAGCGTCCGGTTTGCCGAATTGGCCGAAAGCCCTTCTGACTTGATCTGCACCAGAAAATCCACCACCGTCTGCGGAAGTGCCGACCAAGGATTCGAAAGCCCCCTCTGTTCGAGAAAGGCCAGATAGCGGTTCAAGTCACGCCCGTACGCCGCAAGCGTGTTGTCCGCAGCCCCTTTCTCGATCAGCAGATATTGATAATACCGGTTCAGCCATTCGCGCATGGCATTTTTCTACGCAAATCCGATGCTGATGTAAAGATTTTTTGTTGACATTCCCCGGCATCTTGTAGAAAGAAGCGTCATCAAGGGTCAGGAGGGGGAGTCCGCAGATGAAAAAAATCGTCATCGCCGGCGATCATGGAGCGGTTGCGCTGAAGGACAGGATCATCGCCTTTTTGCAAAGGAAGAATTTCGAGGTCACCGATCTTGGAACATGGGGTAGCGAATCCGTCGATTACCCGGATACGGCCGCGGCCGCCTGCCGGGAATTCCTGAAAGGCGGCTACGAATTCGGCATTCTGCTTTGCGGCACGGGCATCGGCGTTTCGATAGCCGCCAACAAAATCGCCGGCATCCGCTGCGCCCTTATCGGCGATCCGTTCAGCGCCGAAATGGCCAGGGCTCACAATAACGCCAACTTCATCGCCTTCGGCGGCAGAGTGCGCTACGCCGTGCCGGTCGAGGAAATGATCGAAAAATTCCTGAGCACCCCGTTCGAAGGCGGCCGTCACGAACGAAGAATCGCCAAGATCGCCGCACTGGAGAACAGCCGCTGATTCGCACCGGCCCGCTTTCTTGCGCCGCGGGGCGTTTTTACTCTTTATTTCGCGGTGATCCTGAACGTCCTCTCCAGCGGGGCGGAGCTCTCCGGCCCGAACCACTTGTCAAAGATTCTTTTGGCTTCGCCGCTGTGCTCCATCTCCAGAAGCGCCTGATTCACAAAACGCAAAAATGAAGTCTGCCCCTTGCGGACCCCCAGGCCATAGGGCTCTCTGGAAATGCTGACCTTCGGAATTTCAAATACGTCTTTGTCGGATTTTGCCAGAATGCCGGCCAGGATGGCCTCATCCGTCGAAACGGCGAAAATCTGCCTGTTCTGCAGCGACAGAAACGCCGGAACATAACCGGTGAAGAGCACGATGGACGCCGAGGGGAGAGCTTTGCGGAGATTCTCCACCGAAGTGGTCTGATCCACGGTTCCGATTTGCTTGTTCTTCAGATCGCTCAGCCGCTGCACGGTGTCTTTGTGCACCAGAAATTTCTGGGCCGTCACAAAATACGGGTGGCTGAAATCGATCAGCTTTTCTCTTTCTCTCGTGATGGTCATGGTGGCCGCAACGATATCGACTTTGCCCTCCGTCAGGAAGGAAATTCTCTCATTTTCCTCCCCGCTGAAGGGAGTGATCTCAAGGCGGACGTCAAGTCTGCGGGCGATGGCGCGGACAAAATCCACGTCATACCCGCTGATTTCCCCCGTCTTGATGTCGGCCAGCGCGAAGCTCGGGGTCAGGTCTTTGACGCCGGCCCGTAAAACGCCTCTTTTTTTGATGTTTTGCAGTGAGTCTTCCGCCGCGGCAGCCCCGCAAATCCCGGCCGCGAGCAACAGTATCGTCAACAGACATACAATCCTTTTCATTTTAATCCTCCATGACCATTAAAGATGTTCTTTTGTATGAGCGAACCTGCGCAGGTGATCCGCGAAATTCTCGCGGTGAAGACTGACCACCCGGGCCAGATACGCCATGTTTTTTTCAATGCTCTGAATATAGAGGTCTTCATCAATGCCCCAGCGCTTCCTGAAGTGGCAGCGGGAAAAACGCTGCACGTTTCCCAGTTCATCTTCAAAACGCTTCAGTGTCATCCGGTAAAACCCCTGCGTCTTATCCAAAAGATCCAGCCGGCTGGAAAAGGTCGTGATGCCGGCCTCCGCGAACTCCTCGTAGAGTTCCGGCAGCTTTTCCAGATAGTAGCGATCGGCCATCTGCCCCAGGAGATCCGCCGTGCCCAGGATTTTCCCCAGCAGCTCAACCGTCGCGCCGGCAAACCGGATGGCGTCCACACGGGTGTTGAGCCCCGTGCACAGCAAAATATCCCGAAACGAATCCAGATCGTTTTGGAACGCCGGATTGCCGCGGTAATAGGCTTGAAGAAACGAGATGCTGCGGCTGATGTGAACCTGCGTGTACTTGGCCCCGGTCCCCTGCCGGTCGGCAATTTCCTGAATATAGCCGGTATCGTGCATGAGGCCGCTGATGAGACCCATGTTGAGGTCTTTTTCGGTTAGCGATTGTCCGGCTTCCACGGCTCCGTGCATCAGGCGGGCCACGGCAAGTGTGACCGAAAGGGTATGGCCGAGATCATGGTATTGGACGTTGCAGGAGCGATAGGACGGATATTCGCCGCGAAAGAGACGGACCACGTCCGAATAGGCCCGGTCGAAAGGCGCAAAATCAAACCGCGGCACCATCAGACCGGCAATCACATGAATTTCCTCAAGAACGGCTTTGGGGTCCCGGGAGTCCACAAGATTGGCCAGCTGCACGCGACAATCGTCCATCAGCGCTCCATGTCAGCGGCGTCGGCGCGCCGAAAAGCCCTTTTCCGCCGGTCCCGCGTCATGCCGCCCCGGACCGCCGTACGCCGACCGATTTTACGGCGCCGAACCGCTGATTCCATGATGATGGGCGGTAATCTGGCATATTTCTGAAAATTCATCAATGGATATTGCTGACGGAAGCCAAAAAGCAAGCCCGGCGCCCGTGTTCGGAGCGTTAAAAAGCCTTTCCGGCAGGCCCGGGGGCGCTTGTTCGGATTTTATCTGTTCAGATTTTTATCTTGCCTCCACCCGAAAAAAGCTTTAGATAATCTTGGATCATCCGCGAAAGAATTCCCGTCGAGGCGGCCATGAAAAAGAAAATACTGATGGTGGACGATGAACCGGGCAGCCTGTTTCTGCTGGAAGCCCTGCTCAACGCCAACGGCCTGGAAACGGCCATGGCGGAAAACGGCAAAGAAGCCCTGGCCATGGCCCGCCTCAACCCTCCGGATCTCATTGTCTCGGACATCCTGATGCCGGTTATGGATGGCTATACCCTCTGCCGGGAATGGAAACTCGACGAAACGCTCCGGTCCATCCCTTTTGTATTTTACACCGCCGAATACACGAGATCCCGGGAACGGGCGCTGGCCCTGAGTTTGGATCCAGACGACTTCATTCTCAAACCCCAGGAGCCGCATATTCTGATCCGTCTGCTGATCGAACTGCTGGAAAAAAGAAAACCGGCCAAACCAAAAATTCCCGGCCCGGCGAAAGAAGAAATTGAATTTCTTCGCAAGCACGATAAAATTCTATTCGGCAAGCTGGAAAAGAAAATGGCGGACCTGGAAAAGGCCAACGAGGAGCTCCGGGAGCAGGAGGAGAAATACCGGCTGAGCTTTGAACAGGTGTCGGATGTCATTTTCATACTCGGCACGGACCTCCGGATACTGAGCATATCTCCCTCGGTCGAAAGAAATCTGGGCTATCATCCGCTGGAGTTTGTCGGCAAACCGTTTGCGAAAATCAAGAAGGTGATGGATCCCGGCTGCTACGCGCAGGCCAGCGCCAAGCTGGCTTCCATTCTGGAGGGGAAAACCGTTGAGCCGTCGGACTATATCATCTTCGCCAAGGACGGAACCCTGCGGCACATCGAAACCAGCGCGACTCCTGTTGTGAAAAACGGAAAGACCATCTGCATCGTCTGCGTCACGCACGACATCACTCAGCGCAAGCGGGCGGAAGAATCTCTGATCAATGAGCGGAATTTCAGCCGGACGGTCGCGGAAAGCCTGCCGGGCCTGTTCTTTGTTCTGGACGAGCGGGGGAAATTTCTCCGCTGGAACGACAATCTGAGGGCCGTGACCGGATATGCGGGCGAAGAAATCCGGGAAATGCTGTTTGCGGACCTTTGTCCTCAAAGCCACAGAAACGCCGCGCTGGAGGGCGTCAAAGAAATTTTGCGCGCCGGGGAGCTCTCCTCCGAGGCGGAGCTGATTTTCAAAGACGGGACCCGTAGAATTTTCCGGCTCAACGCAAGGCGCCTGTCCGATGAAGACCGGTTGTGCATCGTGGGCGCCGGCATGGACGTGACCGACCGGAAGAAAGCGGAAAACGAGCTGAAGCGCTTTGCCGAAAGCCTTGAGGAAGCCAACATCGCGCTGCGCGTTTTAATGCACCAGCGAGACGAAGACCAGAAAGACATCGAAGAGAAGCTGCAGGCCAACGTCCATGACCTCATCCTTCCGTGCTTGAAAAAACTCAAGGGCGCAAATCTCGAGGATCGCTACAAAAACGATCTCCAGACGCTGGAATACAATCTCCGGGAGATTTTGTCCCCTTTTTTGAAAAACATTCTTGCCGCTCACGCGGACCTGACGCCCAGGGAAATTCAGATTATGGACCTGATTAAACAAGGGAAAAAAACCGGCGAAATTGCCGCCGCGCTGAACGCTTCGTTAAAAACGGTGGAAACCCATCGGAATCATATCCGGAAAAAGCTCAACCTGGTCAATGCCGGGGTTAACCTTCGGTCATACCTGCTGTCCGTGTCGTAACGGACGATACGGATAATTTTCGTTGCGATGCCCGCGGCAATATGACAAAATGCCTTCACCGCGGACCATGGAAGAAATACCGGACACCATGAGGAGGAAGGATGATGCGGGTATATTTCTGGGGGACAAGAGGATCTTTGCCCGCCTCGATCACCGCCGGGGCCGTCGAGGAGAAAATCGTAAAGGCAATCCGGGCCTCCCGCACCCATTCTCTGGAGACGGACGAGGCCATCGAAGCCTTCGTTCACAACGAACTCCCCTTCCCCGTCCGGGCAAGCTACGGCGGAAACACGGCATGCGTCGAACTTTGCGGCGCGGAAGAATATGTCCTTTGCGACGCCGGGACGGGGCTTCGGGATTTCGGCGGCGCCTACATGAAGGCGAAAGCCGCCGGGCAGCCCGGTTTGCCGAACGTTTTCCACCTGCTGATGTCGCATCCTCACTGGGACCACCTTCAGGGCTTTCCCTTTTTCACGCCCGCCTACCTGCCGGGCCACCGCATCCATATCTACGGGGGCCATGCGGATCTTGAACGAATCTTTATCCGCCAGCAGAGCGAACCCTGTTTCCCCGTCGGTTTTCATGCCATGAAGGCCGACATCCGCTTCCACACCCTTGAGCCTGAAAGCGAATACGACATTGCCGGAATGAAGGTCGCCTGCATCAGGCAGAACCATCCGGGAGACTCCTACGGGTACCGCTTTGAAAAAGACGGCCGGACCGTCGTCTACTCCACCGACTCGGAGCACAAGGACGGCGGCAGGGAGGAGTACGAGCGGTTCCTCTCTTTTTTTTCAAATGCAGACCTGCTGATCTTCGATGCGCAATACCGTTTCCTGGACGCCGTGGACACCAAGGAGAACTGGGGCCATTCCAGCAATCTGCTGGGCGTCGAAATGGCGGCGGCCGCCGGCGTCCGGCGCCTGTGCCTCTTTCACAACGAGCACACCTTTGACGACGACGCGCTGGACCGGTTTCTGGAGGATACCCGCGCCTATCTCAAAATCCTCGACGGTTCGTCCAGTCTTAAAATCGACCTGGCCTATGACGGCCTGGACATCGAACTCTAGCCGGGCGCGCGCAACCAGGCGGCAAACACCCGCCCCGCATGCCGGCATTGCAGGGGAAAACATGGCCGATCCTTCCGATGACAAAAAAATCCGTGAGGTTTTTCGCGATGTGCTGAACCATCGGGAAATGGAACGGATTATCCGGCGCTGTTCCACCAACCCGGATGATATTCGGCAGACGGCCCTGGCCGGGGCGGATCTGACCTCGTGCCGGAATGTTTTGGAACTGGGATGCGCGTTCGGCTCCTTCACCGGCGCGCTCAAGTGCCGTCTTCATCCGCGGGCCCGCATTGCCGGTCTGGACATCATCCCCGAATATGAGCCGTTTTTTCTGGAGGCCTGCGCAAAAGCCGGCTATGCCGGGCGGTTCTCCAGCGACGGCGTTCATCAAATCGCCGGCTTTCCGCCGTCGGACGCCGATCTGATTCTCTGCAGCTTCGCCCTTTACTTTTTTTTGGACGTTCTTCCGGACATTGCCCGTATTCTGAAGCCGGACGGCCTATTCATCACGATCACGCATGCGTCCGGAAACATGCGCGAACTGATCGACGTCATTCGGAGCATCCTGAAGGCCCGCCGGATCATCCAGCCGGACGATGTCCTGCCCATTGAAGAAATTCTAAAGGCGTTCTCGGCGGAAAACGGCAAGGCGCTTCTGGCCCCTCATTTCGGGAAGATTCGGCAAATCGATTTCCCCAATACGCTGGTTTTTCCCCCGCAGGACATCGGGGCGTTCATCGATTACTACCGCTTCAAGCGCCCGTTTTTTCTGGCGGGAACGCCGCCGGCGGCAGACATCATCCTCCCCGATCTGACCCGGGCGCTTGCCGGCATGGCGGCCGGCCGTCAAACGCTGTCCATGTGCAAGGACGACGCGATTTTCATCTGTTCACATCCCCGTTCATCAAAGGAAGCTCCATGAAGAAACAACGGAAATTCTGCGTGTACTGCGGCGGCCCGGTCGCGAAGAAAAAAGAAGATTCGGTTTGGCGGGATTTCTGTTCCGAATGCCGCTCGTTCTTTTACGACAATCCGCTGCCGGTGGTCTCGGCGATCGTGGATGTCTCGAGGGAAATCCTGCTGGTGAAGCGCGACCGGGCGCCGTTTCAGGGCCGCTGGTGCCTCCCGACCGGATTCGCGGAAGCCGGAGAAAACATCGAAGAGGCCGTCCTGCGCGAACTGGGCGAGGAAACCGGCATTCGGGGCCGGATCAGCAGGCTTCTGGACGTTGATTCCTACAAAAGCCGGTTTTACGGCGACCTGCTCTTTCTGACATTTGTCGTGGAAAAGACCGCCGGGAAAGTCGCGGCGGGCGACGACAGCGCGCAGGCGAAGTTTTTTCCGATCGACCGCATCCCGCCGCTCGCGTTCCGCTCCAACCGCCGCGCCGTCACGGCTTACATTCAAAGCAAAAAAGACTACTGGGCCATCCTGGACGCCGTCGACAAGCGCTCCAATCCATCGCTGCGCAACGCGAAGCGCGCCAATTCCCTGACCCGGCGTCTGATCGGCAACCTTTTGAAAAACCGGGAGGCCATCATTCGGCAATGGATCGAAGACGTGTCCGCCAACCCGTCCACCGCAGAATACCGCCGCTACGAACCCCCGGTGCTCCACGGCATCTGCGACCGGATTATTTCGCAGATCACGCTCTGGATGGGCGACGCCTACGGAGCGCCGCACATCCGGAATTTCTACATCAAGCTGGGCCGCGAGAGAAAAAAGGCCGGAACGCTCCTCAGCAGCGCGCTCAGCGCGCTGAGCCTGATCCGGAAGCATATCTGGGACGTCGCACTGGCCCGGGGAGCGCTGCAGAAGAACCTCGGCCTTTACGCGACCTTCGAGCTGCAGCGTCGCATGACCATTTTTTTCGACCTGGCCGCTTTTTACATCGCACGGGGTTACGAGTCATCGAAAACAGAGCCCCGAATCCCCGGCGCCGCCTCTTCAAAACGAAAGCGCCGCGCCATTTAATCTTATTGACGAAGGTCATAAGCCATGATAAAAAGACTGCGGTTTTCCGGAAACGAAAGCGGCGGGAACTGTTGGATCCCTGTAAACCATTTTGCGGATTGACGAGGAGCAGCCTTTGAAACTGAGTGAAGTGAGAGATATTCTGGACGCGGAAATCATTGTCGGCGAAGACAGCCTTGACCTGGAAGTACAAACCGCCTTCGGCGCCGACCTGATGAGCGACGTTTTGGCCTTCGCCAAGGCGGGCAGCCTGCTCCTGACCGGCCTGACCAACACCCAGGTGATCCGGACCGCCAACGTGCTGGACATCGCCGCCATTATTCTGGTGCGGGGGAAAAAGCCGTCTTCCGAAACGATCACTTTGGCCAGCGAACTGAAAATCCCCATTCTGGCCACAAAATACATCCTCTTTGAAACGGCGGGGCGTCTCTACATGAAAGGAATCGTCGGCTGCCTGCCAAAAGTTGAAACCACCAGTGGGCGAAACTAAAGCAAACCTCTATTCGGAAAGTTTTCAGATTGAAGGCGGCAATTTCAATTCCGCCGGCATTGTGTCGACCAGCATCAAATCCATTCTGAAAAAACTGGGCATTCCCGGAGACATCGTCCGGAAAGCCGCCATCGTCTCGTACGAGGCGGAAATCAATGTTGTATCCTACGCCAAAAAAGCCGTCGTAAACCTGACGGTCAAGCCCGGCGCGGTGCTCATCGATGTGATCGACGAAGGCCAGGGCATTCCCAATATCGATCTGGCGATGCAGGAAGGATACTCCACCGCCGATCACAGAATCCGGGAAATGGGCTTCGGCGCGGGTATGGGGCTTTGCAACATCAAAAATTACTCCGACGACTTCCACATCGCCTCGGAGGTCGGCAAGGGTACGCATTTGAAAATGACCATTCAAACGCCATCAACTTGAAATAAAGGGTTAGTGTATGAACATTGAAGCAATCGGCGCGGCTTTGGGGCTGGAGGTTAAGTGCGGCCGGGAGAGCCTGGGCAAAAACGTCACCGGCGGCTACACCGGAGACCTCTTAAGCGATGTCATGGGCAACGCCAAAGAGGGCTATATCTGGATCACCCGCCAGGTGCACCAGAACATTGTCGCCGTCGCCAGCCTCAAGGAGCTCGCGGGCATCATCCTGATCAACGCCTGCGAACCGGCCAGGGAAACACTGGAAAAAGCCGAGGCGGAAAAGATTCCCATCCTGGTGTCCGACCTGCCGGCCTTTGAGCTCTCGGGCCGGATTTACAATCTGCTGACATCCGGAAGCTGATCGCCGAAGCCGCCCGGCCGTTCGCGGCGAATGATTCCTGCAAGGCGCCTTCTTTTCCCCGCCCGGGAAAGGGGCCGAAGCGAAAACCCAGCCCCCCTTCCCCCCTCTGCCCCGCGACCTTCAGGCGATCCCCCTCAGGGGCGCTTCCGCCAGGAGCGATGCAAGAAGCCATGCTGAAAATTTATAACTGCGATCTTCACATTCACACCTGCCTGTCGCCCTGCGCCGAGCTGGACATGCATCCGAAGGCCCTGGTGGAGCGGGCACTCGCGCGGCATCTCGACATCATCGCCGTCAGCGACCACAACGCTTCCGCCAATGTCCCGTATGTCATGGCGGCCGCCGCGGGAAAAAACATTCGCATTATTCCGGCCATGGAAATCACGACCAGCGAGGAAGTGCACCTGCTGGCGCTCTTCGGGAGCCTGTCCGATCTTCTGGAGCTTCAATCGATCGTCGATCGGCACCTGTTTGGAGAAAATGACGAAGACCGCTTCGGCGTGCAGGCCGTCGTCAACGAGCGGGGGGAAGTGGAGGGGCTCAACAACCAACTCCTCATCGGCGCTACGGATCTTCCCATCGATGCGATCGTGGACATCATTCACGGGCTGGGGGGACTCGCCGTCCCCGCCCACATCGACCGGGAAAGCTTCAGCGTGCTGAGCCAGCTCGGCTTCATCGACGAAAGCTCGCATTTTGACGCGCTGGAAATCTCCAAACGCATGGGCATGCGTGAAGGGCGCATCCGGTATGCCGAGCTTGCCAGGTACCCCTTTGTAACGTCTTCCGACGCCCATTTTCTAAAGGACATCGGAACATCCACCACCCCCATCCTTCTGAAAGAGGCGACCTTTGAAGAAATCAGAATGGCCGTCTTCGGACAAAACGGCCGCCAAATTCTGGAGGAGCAATGCTGACGCTGGCCGATCATATCCTGGACATCGCCGAAAACTCCGTGCGCGCGGGCGCGAAGCTGATTCAAATCTTCATTGAGGAAGATTCCATAAACGATCTGCTGACGCTTGAAATCACCGACGACGGGCACGGCATGGCCAAGGACGTCCTGCAAAAAGCGCTGGATCCGTTTTATACGACCAAAACGGTCCGTCGCGTGGGTCTGGGTCTGCCCCTGCTGAGAGACGCCGCGGAGCGCTCCGGCGGTGTCTTTCAAGTAAATTCTGAAGAAAATTGCGGCACTACGGTAAAGGCCACGTTTGGCCTGCGTCATTTGGACCGGCAGCCTCTGGGTGCTATAATTAACATAATAATTATTCTCATTATTTCTAATTCTGATATTGATTTTTTTTATAAACACAGGCATAATGACCGGCAGTTTGAGATGGATACGCGTGAAATCCGCAAAGAAATCGAGGATGTACCCATTAACCATCCTGAGATAATAAAATATATCCGGGGCGCAATGGAAGAAGGGTTGCAGGATATAGAACCGGAAGCCTAGCGCGCCGCGAAGATTTGAGGAGGACGTACATGAAAGCCGAAGATACAGAGTTGTTGAAAGAGTTCACTCCGGAACAGGTGGCAAAGTTGGACAGCATTATCAACAAGCACAAGGGAAAGGCAGGCGGCCTGATTCCAGTTCTCGAAGAGGCGCAGGTCTGTCTGGAATACCTGCCGCTTCCCGTGCAGAAAAGAATTGCCGCCGGCCTGAATCTGCCGCTGAGCCGCGTCTATGGCGTGGTCACCTTTTACTCGTTCTTCACCATGACCCCGCGAGGCAAGCACACGGTTCGCGTCTGCCTGGGCACGGCCTGCTACGTTCGCGGAGGCAAGGCGCTCGCGGAGGCGCTCCAGAGACAGTTCGGAATCAAGGAAGGGGAGACGACGGAGGACCGCATGTTCACGCTGGAATCCGTCCGCTGTCTCGGCGCCTGCGGTCTGGGGCCGGTCATTGTCGTAGATGAAGATGTTCACGGGCGCGTCAAGCCCGCCAAGATCAAAGAAGTCCTGAGTCAATACAATTAATTCATTACCGATCAAAAGATAACGGAGGACACGCCCATGGCGAAAATAACCATCGATGATTTGAAAAAAATTAAGGAGAAAGTCCACAAGGAAATGTCTTTGCGCGACGGCGACCGCCGCGTCAAGGTCACTGTTCATATGGGAACCTGCGGCATCGCTTCCGGCGCGAAGGAAGTCATGGACACGCTGCTGGAAGAAATTGAAGCCGCCAAAGTGCAGGACGTGGTGGTCACCACCTCCGGCTGCATGGGCCTGTGCAGCCGCGAACCGCTCGTGACCGTCGAAGTTCTGAATGCCGAGCCGATCAAATACGAATACGTCAATCCCAACAAAATGAGGCAGATATTCAAGCGTCATATTCTGGCGGGGGAAATACAAACGCCCTTTGTGCTGGCCAAAGGCTCTGAAGTTCTAAAATAAACAGTTCATCATGCCCGCGGCCCTGATGCGACCCGTGGCCTGATGATTAAGGAGGATATTGGATTCATGAAAGTATTTCGTTCACACATACTGATTTGCGGCGGAACGGGCTGCCAGGCTTCCGGCAGCCTCGGCGTTAAAAATGCCCTTTTGGAAGAACTGGTCAAAAGAAAACTGGCGGAAGAGATCAAAGTGGTCGAAACCGGCTGCAACGGATTCTGCGCGCTGGGCCCCATCCTGGTGGTTTACCCGGAAGGCGTCATCTATATCAGCCTGAAGCCGGCCGACATTCCCGAACTGGTCGAAGAACACCTGATCAAAGGCCGCGTTGTCGATAAACTGCTTTACCGCGAACCCGGCACGGACAAAACCATTCCCACGATGCAGGACATCCCCTTCTTCGCCCACCAGGAACTGCGGGTGCTGAGAAACCGCGGACTGATCGATCCCGAAAAAATCGAAGAATACATCGCCCGCGACGGCTATGCGGGAATGGCCAAGGCGCTCACCGAAATGACGCCCGAACAGATTGTGCAGGAAATGCTGGATTCGGGGCTGCGCGGCCGAGGCGGCGCGGGATTCCCCACCGGTCTGAAATGGAAATTTGCCGCCGGTTCCAAAAGCGACGTAAAATATGTTTTATGCAACGCCGATGAAGGCGATCCCGGAGCATTCATGGACCGCAGCGTTCTGGAAGCGGATCCGCACGCGGTTCTGGAAGGCATGGTCATCGCCGCCAAAGCCATCGGCTCCCAGCATGGATACATTTACTGCCGAGCGGAATATCCGCTGGCCATCCACCGTTTGAACGTCGCCATTGCGCAGGCCAAGGATGCCGGCCTTCTGGGCAAAGACATCCTCGGCACCGGCTTCGACTTCGATCTGGAAATCTACCAGGGCGCGGGCGCGTTTGTCTGCGGCGAGGAAACAGCCCTCATGACCTCCATTGAAGGCAAGCGCGGAATGCCCCGACCCCGTCCTCCCTTCCCCGCCGTGGCAGGGTTGTGGCAGAAGCCCAGCATTTTAAACAACGTGGAGACGCTCGCCAACGTCGGGCAGATCATTCTGCGCGGCGCCAAGTGGCACGCGTCGGTCGGCACCGAAAAGAGCAAGGGCACGAAAGTGTTCGCCCTTACCGGCGACGTCAACAACGTGGGCCTGGTGGAAGTCCCGATGGGCACCAAACTGGGCACCATCGTCTATGACATCGGCGGCGGCATTCCCAAAGGCAAGAAGTTCAAAGCCGCGCAGCTCGGCGGCCCGTCCGGCGGCTGCATTCCGGTGCAGCATCTCAACGCCTCCGTCGACTACGAAAAAGTCGCGGAGCTCGGCGCCATTATGGGTTCCGGCGGTCTGATCGTCATGAACGAAGACAAGTGCGCCGTGGACATGGCGCGGTTCTTCATGGATTTCTGCCAGGATGAATCCTGCGGCAAATGCACCCCCTGCCGCGAGGGCACCAAACGCATGCTGGAAATCCTGACCAACATCACACAGGGCAAAGGCAAACCCGGCGACATCGAACTGCTCGAAGAAATGGCCGGCGTCATTAAAAACGCGGCGCTGTGCGGCCTGGGACAGACGGCGCCCAACCCCGTGCTGAGCACCATCCGCTACTTCCGCAAGGAATACGAAGAGCATATTTTTCAGCATCGCTGCCCGGCCACCGTCTGCTCGGCCATGTTCAAATCCCCCTGCCAGCACACCTGTCCTGTGGAAATGGACATTCCGTCCTACATTGCGCTGGTGCGCGAAGGCCGGTTTGAAGACGCCTACAAGATCCTGCTCCAGACCAATCCCTTCCCGTCGGTCTGCGGCCGCGTCTGCGATCACAAGTGCCAGTTCAAGTGCCGCCGCGGCAATATGGATGAGCCGCTGGCCATCAAGTTCCTGAAACGCTTCATCACCGACAACGCGCCGCGTCCGAAAACCGATCCGGTGCCCGTCACCCGCAAGGAAAAAATCGCCGTGATCGGCGCCGGCCCCGCCGGCCTGACCGCGGCGCGCGGCCTCGCGCTGCGCGGCTACAAGGTGACCGTTTTCGAAGAACTTTCCTACGCGGGCGGCATGCTGCGCTGGGGCATTCCGGCCTACCGGCTGCCGCGCAACATCCTGCAGGGAGAAATCGACAACATTGCCGCGCTGGGCGTCGAGATCCGTCTGAACACCCGCGTGGGAAAAGACATTTCCTTTGCGCAGTTGGAAAAGGATTTTGACTACTTCTATCTCGCCACCGGCGCGCACAAGAGCCAGAAAATGCGCGTGGAAGGCGAAGACCTGGTCAACGTCTTCGGCGGCGTGGAATTCCTGCGCGACTTCAACAACAACGAAGACAAATGGCTCAAGGGCGAAAAAACGCTGGGCAAGAAAGTGGCCGTCATCGGCGGCGGAAACTCGGCCATCGACGCGGCCCGCGTGGCGCTCCGCCTCGGTTCGGAGGTCACCATCCTGTACCGCCGTTTGAGAGCGGACATGCCCGCGGCGGAAGAGGAAATCAAGGCGGCGGAAGAAGAAGGCATCAAGATCGAATACCTGATCGCTCCGCTGAAAATCGACGGCGCAAAAGGCAAGGTCAGCTCCATTACCTGCCAGCGCATGAAGCTGGGCGACTTTGACGCGAGCGGCCGCAAGCGGCCCGTGGCGATCGAAGGCTCCGAATTCACGCTGGCCGTTGATGCGATCGTGGCCGCCATCGGCCAGGTTCCGGACATGAGCTTCATCGACAAAAAGTCCGGCGTCGAAATCAACAAGTGGGATTGCTACACGGTCGGCAAGGGCTTCAAATCCCGGACGACGAACCCCCGCTACTTCGCGGGCGGCGACGCGGAAACCGGGCCCGACACCGTCATTGGAGCCATCGCGGCGGGGCATCAGGCCGCCGACGACATCGACGCGGCCATTCGCCAGGCAAACCATGAACCGGCCTACGAAAAGCCGGCGCTCGAAAAGATCGACGTGCCGCTGGTGATCGACGACGAATCGGTCGAAACGCCGCAGATGCCGATGCCCGAAATGCACCATGCGACGCGCAAGATGAGCTTCGCGGAAGTGGAGCTGGGCTTCAGCCGCGAGGACGCCATGAAGGAAGCCTGCCGCTGCCTGCGCTGCGACGCATCGGTTTAAGATTTTTCAATCAGCGCTTCAATAAAAAAGGGTGATTCCCGGTCTTTCAGGAATCGCCCTTTTTCTTTGCCTGGTCGCGACGGGACGCTGAGGGATCAGAGCGAGCCCAGGGCAATGAGCTCCTTGATGTCGAGATGCCTTGACTCGTCGACGGACAGGCCTTCACGAATCAGCTCCAGCACCTGCGGTTTTTCCTTCGGAAACTCGTAGCCTTCATAGGACTGGGAGAAAAGCAGGCCTCCCTGCCGGTTGGTCCAGGCGTTCATATTGTGGTCAAAGCAGACGCGCGAAGTGACGTTCAGGTTTTCGATCATCACCTGCAATTCTTCCAGCCGTTCGTGGGGCGATGAAATATGCAGCCTTCCCCGTTCGTATTCCTCAAAAAGTTCCGTGCCCTGACGGGGCACCAGGGGGCGAGACCGGATGTAGTGCGGATTGATCGCGCTGAGCACGCGCGCCGTATTCTCCGCGTGCCGGCGCCAGCGCTCCCTGCCGCCCAGATCGGGCATCCAGTACTCGGAAAGCTGAAAACCGGCGGCCATCGCTTTTTTGCCGCCTTCGATCTGCTCCTCGCTGGTAACGCCTTTGCGGATGATTTTCAAAATTTCATCATCGCCCGTTTCCAGACCGACATGAATGCGGTCCAGACCCGCTTCGCGAATCGCGGCCAGTTCCTCCGGCTTCCTTTGCGCCAGCGTTTTTGATCGGGTATAGGACGTCACCCGGGTGAGGCTGACGAGCGTTTTTCGCAAATGTTGCAGCACCTCGACAAATTCGCCGGGCCTCATGATCATGCTGTTGGCGTCCTGAAGAAAGGCCGTTTTTCCGCCGTAGTACAGCCAGTTGAAAACGGAAGAGAAGCAGTAGTTTTCCCGCAAATACGGATCGACGCCCAGAATCGCCTGAAGCACCTCGCGGTTGAGACGCCCTTCGTTCCCCGACTTGATGGAGATTTCCCGGATTTCGTCCGCGATGGCTTTGACGGCGTCGATGTCCGCCTTGATGTCCGCTACCGGCCGGTAGCCGAAGGGATGCCCCTTGTACATTTCGCAAAAGGTGCATTTATTCCACGGGCAGTTTTCCGTAATCCGCAGCAAAAGGGAGGCGCTGCCGCCTTCGCTGGGAGGCCTGTACACTCCTATGGCAAACGTCATTTTTCCTATGTTTTCCACCTGCTTCCGATAAGATTCGGTTTTCGCGCTCAATGCCATGCTTTTCCCCTTTAGAATGTTCTCAATGGTAATATAACAATCCCGCGCATTTTGACAACCGCCCTCCTTCTTTTCAGCCGGTCAAAAGATGGAGCGGCAAGGGTCCTGAGCCTCATTTTTGGGCTGCGGGAACGGTTGGGCGGAGTGTCTTTGAACCGATGAAAAAAATTGAATATGCCCCTTGTCAGACTTGTGTCTTTTATGCTATGAACGCAACTCGTTTTTTGTTTTTTGTCGCGATTAAATATCCGACGATACAGGTATTTTCAAAGCGTCACTAAAAATATTTCAGGCCTTAGCAAAGGAAAGGGAGGATGTCTTGTATGTCTAATGAGAATCTGGAAACAAAACGATGGGGGATCGCCGCCGCCGCAGTCGTCATTCAGCTCTGCCTCGGCACCGTGTACGCGTGGTCCGTTTTCAAAATGCCGTTGATGAACATGCACGGCTGGGATGGCAAAACGGTGCAGTACACCTTTATGCTTCTGATGTTGATCATCGGACTTGCGGCCGCGTTCGGCGGCACGCTGGTGGATAAGAAAGGACCCCGCTTTGTCGCGACGATCGGCGGCATTCTTTTCGGAATCGGCACACTGGTTGCCGGATACGCGGACCAGGTGGGAAGCATCGCTCTTCTATATCTCGGCTTCGGCATGATCGCCGCTCTGGGCAACGGTTTCGGCTACGTGACCCCGATTGCCACCCTGATCCGCTGGTTTCCGGACAAACGCGGCCTGGTGACGGGTCTCGCGGTGATGGGATTCGGCGCGGGCGCTTTTTTTATGGGAAAAATCGCGCCGGCCATGATCGCATCCTTCAAGGAAGTGGACGCGGCCGGCAAAGTCATTTCTTCCGGCGTTGCCATGACCTGGTACATCTGGGGCGTTATTTTCCTGATTCTGGTTACCGGCGCAGCGCAGTTATTCAAAGATCCGCCCAAGGGATGGCTTCCCGCCGGGTTCAAGCCCGCGGCTAGCTCCGTCAGCGCGGCGGATTCTTTCATGTTCGGCGAGGCGGTGAAAAGACCCCAGTGGTGGATGCTGTGGGCCATGCTGTGCCTCAACGTTTCCGCCGGTCTGGGCCTGATTTCCCAGCATTCTCCGCTTGCGCAGGATGTTTACAGAAAAACCATGGGCCTTCTCGGCGATCTGACGCCTGAACAGGTAGCGGTGGTCGCCGCCGCCGGCGGCACGGTCGTGGCGGTTGCGGCCATCTTCAATGGTTTGGGAAGACTCTTCTGGGCAAAGATTTCCGACAATATCGGACGCCGGATGGTCTTCATGATCATGTTCGCGTCGCAGGCCGTTATTTATCTCCTGGTGGCCATGGGCTACATCTCCAATTACTACCTGTTCATCGTGGTGTCCTGTTATCTGCTGGCCTGCTACGGCGGCGGATTCGCCACCATGCCCGCCTTTGCGGCGGACGCCTTCGGTCCGGCCTACATCGGCAAGGTTTACGGATTCATGCTGACCGCATGGAGCGCGGCCGGCATTATCGGCCCCTTTGTGTTCGAAGCCTTCAAGCCCCAGGCACTGTACATCGCGGCCATTCTGCTCGTTGTCGGTTTCTTTATCGCTCTGGTCTACAAACCGCCAAAGGGTAAAAAAGCGTAACCGATTGATTATTAAAACAAAAGCCCCCGCATGGATTTGCCCTGCGGGGGCTTTTTTGTGGCCGCCCTCATTTACCGACCGGCGGTCAAGATTTTCTTGACATCAAAGACCCCGTTCCCTATACTCCGCGTGGTCATCAAGACTTTTTAAAAAGTCTAAATCATAACTCAATGGAGGTATCACCATGGCAAGATGGAAGTACAAAACAAGCATCATCGATCTGGACCGCCTCATCCCGCCCGAGGCCATTTCCTGCAACGATACGGGAACCTGCGTCATTGACGGCATCCCGGGCAGCCAGGACCACTTCAAGGGAATTCTCGACAAGGAAGGCGAGAGCGAGTGGGAGCTGATTCAGTGCCAGCCCCACGGACAAAAGCTTCTCTGCATCTGGAAGAAAAAAGTCGCGGAAGCCTTTGCCAGTTAAAGTGCAGCTCTCCGCATCTTTTTCGCATCCACGCCGACTTCAGATTCAAACCGGCCTTTCAGGCACGGTCCCCGCGCGTTGGTGCGTTTATTTCAGCGAAACATCATTATGCGAAGCGGCCGTGCAGGGGACGGTCCTTTTGCATGAAAAATCAAAAATACAGGAGGTAATATTTCATGGCTTTCAATCCCCCCGCAAAAATGGTCGCTCTCGTCGGTAACGCGGGAGTCGGCAAGGCAAAACTTTCAATCTTTAATCTGCTGCTTCGAGGATTCATGGCGGGCGCCTACATCGCCATCGGAGCGGCGCTGTGTACCGTCTGCTCAACCGGAGCGGCGCCGATTCTCGGAGCGGGCATGGCCAAGTTAATCAGCGGCGCGGTCTTCCCTGTCGGCCTGATTGCCATCGTCCTCACCGGCATGGAGCTCTTCACCGGCGACTGCATGATCGTCCCCGTGGCCGCCATGATGAAGAAGGTCACCTGGGGCGCCGTCATGAGAAACTGGGTATGGGTTTACATCGGAAACTTTGTCGGCTCGCTGGCCTACGCGTACGTCATGGTGATCGGACCCTTTGTCACGGGACAGCCGGACGGCACCATGGCCGTGAACGCATTCGGGGACAACGCGGTCGGAATCGCCGTGGCGAAAATCCTTGAATACAAGGCCGTCGGCGGCGCGGGCCTATGGTCCTGCTTCATCAAGGCCATCGGCTGTAACTTCCTGGTCAACATCGCCATTCTGCTGGCTATTACGGCGGACGACATCATCGGAAAATTTTTCGGCATCTGGTTCCCGATCATGGCCTTCGTCGCAACCGGCTTCGAGCACTGCGTGGCCAACATGTATTTTCTTCCGGCGGGAAAATTCCTAACCGATTGGTACCCGGCCGTCATCGCGAAGAAAGGCGGACTGCTTCTGGCCAACGGAGGGCTTTCGTGGGGCGATATCTGGATCTGGAACCTGATCCCCGCAACCATCGGAAACATCTTCGGCGGATTCCTTTTCATCGGGGTTACCTACTTCCTCATGTTCAGGAATGATCTGCCCAAGGACTAGAGGGAACCCATGTCCGTATTTGCCTGGATCGTCTTTTTTATTTGCGCGGGAGCGGTGGCGCTGAATTACGCCGCGACGGGAAACGCGAGCTTTTTGTGGTATGCCATCCCCGGCCTGATTCTGCTTTTGGTCATCCCGATGACCCTGGCCTGGATGAGCCGCAGAAGTTTCACGCAGGCCCGCCAACAGTCTGAACATCAGGCGCGCTCCTGCAAGATTGGAAAAATTGTCCCGGCAATGATCGGCAATGTAGTGCGAATATCGGGTGAGGTTCGGAAAATCAGCTTCAAATGGCTCAACCGGCCTCACTTTCACATTCAAGACGCGACGGGATTGATTCGGGTCATCATGTTCACCGCGCCCGCCAACAAAGTGGCGGCGGGCGACAAGGTGGAGGCCATCGGCATTGTGATGAAATATCCGCTGTCGAAAGAACGGATCGCCATATCAGCCGTCAGCGTCAAACGTATCGAAAATTAAGGAGACGATTATGGACTCAAGAGAAGGAAGATGCATCTTCGGGTTTCTTTTGCTTGGATTGGCCCCTGTTCTGGCCACGGCAGGCGGAGCGGGCGCGGGAATGATTCTGTTTGCCGCGGGTTTGCTGGTCGCGATCACGGCCGTCGGTTAGAAAATCATTTGCGGAAGAAAGTAACGGCGCAATCCGCCGTTACTTTCCCCTGACGCATTTTAAACATTCAAGGAGTATTTTATGTCTGACAATCTTGCTAATCCGGCCCCGCTTGGTTTGATGGGGTTTGGAATGACCACGGTTCTTCTAAACATCCATAACGCGGGCCTGTTTGAGATGAGCGCAGTGATTCTGGCCATGGGCATTTTCTATGGAGGAATCGCGCAGATTATCGCGGGCTGCATGGAATTCAAAAAAGGCAATACGTTCGGCACGACCGCTTTTACGTCCTACGGGCTCTTCTGGCTGACCCTTGTGTTCATCATTTACTTCAACGGAAAATTCGGCATACCCGCCAATACGATGGGATTTCTGGCGTGTTATCTCTTTATGTGGGGCCTGTTCACATTTTTCATGTGGATCGGCACATGGAAGGCCAATCGGGGCCTGCAGGTTGTCTTTCTGTCACTGACGATTCTGTTTTGGATGCTCGCGGCGCGCGACGCGTTCGGCTGGACCGGAACATGGGCGGTTTTAACCGGCTACGAAGGCATCTTCTGCGGATTTTCGGCCATTTACTGCGCGATGGCGCAGGTAATCAACGAAAATTTCAAAAGAGTGGTACTGCCGCTGGGGCAGAAATAGATTGAATTCCATTGCGGTCGGAATAAAATTCTGATCCATCGATCCTGAAGGAAAAAAGAGGCTCTCCCGTGATCATAACGGGGGAGCCTTTTTCACTGGACCGGGATTTATGAAGCGCACCTGAACCAGGCGACGCCAATCACCAGAGCCCCCGCAATAAACCGATACGCCACAAACGGCAGAAACGTCCGGGTCTGAACGTAGCGAAGCAGAAAGCCGATGGCGGCAAGGCCGGAGAGGCACGCCACCGCCATGCCGGTCAGAAATGCCGCATCCACCATGGAAGGATTGGCGGCAAGCTCCGGAGCTTTTACCAGCGCGGCCCCCAGAATGATCGGCGCCGAGAGCAGAAAGGAAAAGCGCGCCGCGCCCTCGCGGGTCATGCCGAGCGCCAGCGCTGCCGTCATCGTAACGCCGGAGCGGGAAACGCCGGGAATAATGGCCAGCGCCTGTGACAAACCAATCAGCAAACTGGTTTTGAGCGAAATATGATCCACGGCAATTTGTTTTTTACCCCGGCGGTCAACCACATAAAGAATAACGCCCAGAAGGATCAGCATGCAGGCGATCAGAACGGGGTGGCGGAAAACCGTTTCGGCAACATCCTCGAGCAAAAAGCCGATCAGCGCGCCGGGAATCGTCGCCAGGACCAGATACCAGAAGAGCTTTCCTTCCCTTTCTTTTGGTTTCGTAAACCCCTTATGCAGCAGCCTGAGCCAGTCTTTCCAGAAATAGATCACCACCGCAATGAGGGTGCCGACATGCAGGGCGATATCAAACGTCAGGCCGGAGTACGGCCAGTTCATGAGCCAGGGAACCAGCACCAGATGCGCGGAGCTCGAGATGGGAAGAAATTCCCCCAGCCCCTGCACCAAACCGAGAATGATCGCCTGCAAAACGTCCATGACCGCTCCTTTAGCCTCTTTTCGCCGTGGCCGTTGCCTTACCTGATAAAACCGGTTTTGTCCACCCCTGCCGGCTAGGAAACAGCGGAAAAAAAATCCTTTGCACCTCTTCTGATCATTTCTTTCAATCCGTTGAACATTTCATTGAAAGAAAAACGCCGAAACGATTGTTTTGCGCCGGGTTGAGTCTGGTGGGCTTACACGTTAAGCCTAATAATATCTTTATGTTGCTAGCCTTTATCTTCTGTTTTCCAATTCTGGCACAAAATTTTCATTAAGTATAAGGCAAATAAAACAAAAACCCTCAGGGAGGAAACAGATCATGAAGAAGACCATCGGAACAATCGTAGCGGCGGCGGCAGTGGTTCTTTTGACGGCAACCTTTGGATTTGCAGAGTATGCAGC
>Ga0209606_1000677_pt1 | contig 48697 bp, 50 predicted proteins | sample AD_UKC057_MetaG_FD_184412 | JGI IMG/M metagenome (GOLD analysis project Ga0209606, IMG submission 184412) | Active sludge microbial communities of municipal wastewater-treating anaerobic digesters from USA - AD_UKC057_MetaG (SPAdes) (version 2) | ecosystem: Engineered > Bioreactor > Anaerobic >... | reverse complement strand
AGCGATGGGAATTCGTAGCTTTCCGCTTCGGGGACGGTCACCTGTCGCCAGCCGGTCGGGCCGTCGGTCCGCTGGCAGCGGTACAGACCGGATGCCAGGTCCACGCTCCAGTCTCCGTTGGCGTCGGAGGTGACCTCGATGGCCGTGCGGCGGTACTGGCCGGTCGGTGCGGCAGGCGTGAGCAGCTCGATGGTGATGTCCACCCCGCCTTCCCGCTCTCCGCTCTCGGTGCGGGTCACGCCGTAGCAGCCGACCAGGTCCGGGTCGTCGCTGGTCGGGGCGGCGTAGGGCGTCATGACGATGGTCTTGGAGCCGTCGGCGGCCACGACGTGCTGGCCGCCGCCGTAGCGGTAGTTCGCCTTGGTGGCCGCGACGCTCCACGTGGCGGCGTCGACGTTGAACGTGCATTGCCCGCTGGCGTCGGTGGAATCCAGGTAGCTCTCGAGTCCGTTGGAGTAGCGGACCTTGGCGTTCTCCAGCGGCTCTGGCGGCTCGGCGTCGTCGGTGACCGTGACGGTGACGGTGTAGGCCCCGCTTCCGGTCTCGCCCCCGGTCTGCCACGAGCCGGCTCCGTGGGCGGCGGTGAGGACGTCATTGATCTCTTCCTCGCTGGGCGGTGCGGGGATGGCCTCGGCGGCTTCCTGGGCCGCCGCCGCGGCGGAGGCCGCACTTCCGGCCGCCGCCGCCGCCGCCGTGGCGGCTGAGGCGGCATCGTCAGCGGCCGACTCGGCAGCCGAGGCCGCCGCGTAGGCGGCCGCGATGCCCGCGTTGTCCGGGTCGGTGTAGGCGGTCGCCGCCAGGCGGGTGTTGACCTGGGTGTTGCTGGCCGGGTCGGCGGGCAGGTTGTCTGTCTTGGCTTTGATTGCCGCCACGTCGGCGTTGGCCGGGGCGGTGTAGGCGGTCGCCGCCAGGCGGGTGTTGACCTGGGTATTGCTGGCCGGGTCGGCCGGCAGGTTGTCGGTCTTGGCCTTGACGGCGGCGACATTCGTCCCGACCGTTCCGGCCGCGATGGCCGCGTTGCAGGCCGTCGCGATGGCCGCGATGGTGGCCGTGGCGTCGCCTTCGTTGACCAGGAACTCTTCCACCTTGGCCGCGATGGCCGCCAGCAGGGCCGTCGCGTCCCCGTCGTCCAACACCATGGCCTCGACCTTGGCACCGATCGCCGCAAGGGCCGTCGCGTTGGGGGCGTTCACCAGGTCCATCTGGCTGCCCACGGCCGCCGGGTTGGCCGGCAGGTTGTCGGTTTTGGCCTTGATGGCGGCGATGCCCGCGTTGTCCGGTGCGATGGTGTTGGCCCCGTCCGTGCCCCGCATGGCGCTTCCCAGCGGTGCGGTGTCGCGGATGGCCTCCTGGCTGTCGGTCGACTCGTCGTACGCCCCGCCTCCGGAGTTGACCTCGCTCTTGGCGGTGGCGTCCATCGCGTCCTTGCGGAACAGGCCCCGCAGCCAGTTGGCCAGCGAGGTGATCCCCGTGAAGCGGCCGATCAGCGTCGTCAGGCCGTCGAAGCTGAATCCGGCCGTCGCGGTGACCGTCTGCGTCTTGATGGTGTTCACGTCCACCTTCTGCGAGTCGGCACAGACCGCCTGGCCGGCCGTGGACGACGCGGTGGTCACGACCGTCACGCCGGCGGGGATGCAGCCGCTCTTGTAGGCGACGACGGCGAAGGCGGTGTAGTTGGTCTCCGCCTGCGTGGGCGTATAGTAGACGAACCCGCTGGAGGCCCCGTAGGAGACGGTCCCGCCGCCGGCGGTCTCGCTGCCGCCCTCGGCGCGGACGACGACGGAGCAGCCGCTGGTCTGGACGGCCCCGTCGCTGATCTGCACGACCGGGCCGACGGCGATGCGTGGAGGGGATGACGCGTTGCGTGGGTACATTATCCGAGTCCTCCGCCGATGATCCGGCCCGAGCGAGGGGCCAGGTATGCCTTGAACGCCGCCGCCAGGTCGCCGGCCGCGAAGTTGTCCGCCGCCAGCGTCGTACCGCTCCCCTCGTAGGAGAGCATCCCCACGTCCAGGCTGCCCTGGTGAGAGGTGTCGGTCCCGGTGTGGATCGTGGACCCCTTGTATTTGCTGACGTACGCGTCGCTCTCGTCATACTGGTGATAGACCAGCCCAGGCAACGAGCCGACCGTGACCGTGGTCGGGCCGCTGAGCGTCGTCGTGGAGCCGGCAACGACCTTGCGGGTGTTGGACTCGCCGTCGTAGGCGTTGACCTGGTAGCGGCCGTGGTTCTGCACCATGGACGCGCCGATGCGCAGGACGGCGGCCATCACTCCGGCCTGCGTGCTGGACGGCGTCCATGCGGCAAGCTCCACCTGCGAGTAGTGCCCGTCCCCGGCCAGGCTCGTGCCGCAACGGGCGTAGAGCGTGGTCCCCTGCGTGTCGCAGGCGGCCTGTTTGGACAGGATGTCCCACGAGTTGCTGGGGTAGATCGACCAGGCCCAGCCCTCGCTAGACGATCCAAGCTCGTTCTGATTCGACCGATTGAAGTTGTCGCTTACAGTGGTCCCGTGCGCCCTGGGTTTCTCGTTCCTGCCCCAGCCGTTCGGCCGAATGTCCTTGAAGTCCGTCAGCCCGCAGGCGGCGAGGATCTCCATCGCCGCCTGGGCCACGCCCAGGTGAAACTCCCGGTCCACCTGGAACCGCTTACCGGCGGCGTCCGGCAGCGGATTGCGGAACTCGCCTGCGACGGATCGGCCGCGTGCCACGCCCAGCAGCCGCTTGTAGCTGTCGCGCACCTTTGCCCAGTGCGGGTGCTTGCCCCACTCAAACCGCTCTCGCTTGACCTCGCTATGGCCGGCGAACACGAGCCGCAGGAATCCCGTCCGGAGCGGTCGAAGCGGGTACGGTCCATCCAGGCCGTCCGGGTCGCTGCCGGCCGTCATGTGGTCCCATGCCAGGTCCACCAGCGTCTCGCCGCTGGGGCTATACCCACTCAGCGACTCCCACGCCGAGACCATCGCGGCGTCTGACTTCAGGTCACGGCAATCGCCACGCCCAAGGTCCGAGTATACGCCCGCGTCGAACGCCGCATCCGCCGGCAGCCAGAACAGGCCGCACCGGCGGTGTCCGCCGATCACGCCCATTTCCGCCACAGAGCCGACATCAAGAGAGCCGATCGCGCCGTCGGGCAGGACGTAGCCGCCCCCCAACGGATCATCCCGCCAGAGGTACGGCCCGATGATGTACCTGTAGTCAGCCACTTCGGCTCATGCCTTCACGCTGTTGGACCACAGCCCGGCCAGGGCGGGCGTCTCGGCCGCCAGGGCGGGCTCCATGTACGGCCGGGGGATGATCGTTCGCTGCACGTACTCGCTGCCGTAGAGCTGGGCGTTAATGTCGTTGGCCCGGCGGACTTCCTCGGCCGTCCGCAGCCGGGCGTACGTGACCATCCGCCCGGTGAACCGCCCGCGAGAGTCCTGGACGGCCCGCGTGGTCCGGCTGATGGGTCCGCCCACGCGAATCTCCCCGCCGTCGCCGATGCGGCGGATGCGGCGGCGGCGGTTGCGGATCTTCGCCCGCCCGCCGAACTCCAGCGTGTGCGGGGCCCCGGAGCCGGCGGCGAACCCGACCGGGCCCACGATCGCCGTCTTGGACGCCCGATCGTAGTAGTACAGCAGGAACCGCTTCAGCCAGGGGTGCTGGCGGACCGAGACGGGCGGGTGCCACGGACGGCTCGCCGTGTGCCCGCCGAGCGAGTCGGAGCGGGCCGGCTGGTCCGAGACGGTCTTCATCGACCGCTGCGCACGCCGGCGGATGCGGGCCGCTCCGATGGACATCGCCTTGTGCGTCGCGGCGTCCATGGCGTTTGTCACCGTTCGGCGGTCGAAGAACAGCCGCGTCACCGACAGGGTGTTCCGCCTCTGGCCCGGCTCGCGGAGGAAGCGTTTCATCAGTCCCATCAGCCGCCCTCCCCGTGCACGTAGACCACGCTGACGATGCTGGTGTAGACTCGCTTCTCCCTCAGCAGGTCCGGAAGATAGACAGGCGAATTGGACGACGACTGCCACGCGACCACGGGCATGGCCGACAGCTTGCGGCGGCGAAGGTACGCCAGGATCGCCTCGACCATCTCGTCCAGGGCGTCGCCCTCGGCGAGGGCCTCGGCGGTGTTTGGGGCGGCGGCGATCTTCCGCTGCACGGCGATGTCGACGGTGGTCTCGACGCGGACGGACGCACGCGTGGCCTGCGTCTCGTCCACGCCCGTCGCGATGACCGTCACGCGGGTGGAGGCCAGTTGGGTCAGGTCGTACAGCGGGTCGCGGCTGCGGACGGCTCCGCCCGTCGGCCAGAGGCCCGACGGCCAGGTTTCGGCCGGCGCCGCGTTCAGTTCGGCCTTGACGGCATCGGCGATCCGGGCTCGGATCGGCAATGTCATGATCCACCCCCGGACGCCACGTCGGCCAGCCAGGCCAGGTCGTCCACGTCGCTGACCACGCTGGTCCACGGCGAGTACGCTCGCCATTCGACGCGGTGCTTGAATGGTGCCAGCACCGGCTCCAGGTCGTAGAGGCGGTGCTCGGTGTCGTGGACGACGATCAGCCGGGCGTGGCCCCGGAGCCGGGTGACCTCCACGGCCCGCCGGGCGGCCGGGGAGTGGCCCACCAGGGCCACGTCCCAGGGTCGCTCGATCGGGATGTCCGTCCAGTTGGACGCCAACTGGACGCGGTGGCTTCCGCGATGGAACCGTTTGAATCGGGCGTACCATTCGGCCGACCCCTCGTAGCTCCACAGCTCCCGGCCCAGGCAGACGGCGTGCAGCAGGGGCGTCGAGTAGGACCCGCAGCCCAGCTCCAGCACGCTCCCGTGCGTGTTGGACACGCAGGCCAACAGCAGCGGAAGATGCGTGGCGAACTCGTTGAGCCTGGCCTGGGCCCGATTTTCCAGCGTCATGGCCGCACCCCCTGCTGCTCCTCCATGCGATGGTCGGCCTCGGCAAAGCACCGCAGGTTCAGCAGGCGGTCGTGAATCCGCCGGTTCAGCTTCAGGCTGTCGGCGATCAGCACCGACTGCTCGCGGACGGCGTGGGAGTTGTCGCCGATCATCTTGGTGTTGGCGGCGATCACCCGGTTGCAGTCGCGGATGACCTTCAGAAGCTCCCTGATCAGCCAGACGATGATGCCGACCAGGACGGCGCAGAAGCCCGCGAAGGCGTACTGGGCGATGGGTTGCGTGATGAAGGAATCCATGCCTCAGTCCTTTCCGGGCCGCACGCCGGCGGCCTCCAGCAGTCCGGCCAGTACTCGCCCGTCGTCCAGCTCCGCCACGTCCCACTGGCGGGCGGCCAGGTGGGCCAGGTAGTTGCAGGATTCCCGGTACGGGGGAGCCCATCCGCACAGCATGTCGTGCAGGTCGGCGTCGATCGTCTGAGGCGTCGCCCGGCGGAACACGCCGGCGGCCAGTCCGATGGACGGGCCGAACGCCATGGCCGGGACGCCCGCGATCAGGGCCTCGTTGAGGGCGTTGGAGTTGACGGCGATGACGAACCGGCAGCCCTCCAACGCCTCGTCCAGGCCGCGGCCGTGCTTGTTGGCGGCGTACTCGTCCCGCTCCTGCCCGTTCACGCCGCCCCACAGCGGGAAGAGGATGTCCCGCTCGTGGTGGTCCATCTGCGGGTGCGGGCGGAAGTAGGCCGGGACGCCGGCCCGCTTGAGCGGATCGGCCAGCAGCCGCTGGAGGGCGACCGGGTCGCGGATCTCCGAGTTGTCCATCTGCGTGTCGCCGGGGACCTGGCCCAGGATCAGCACGTGGCCGTCTCCGATCGCCTGCGGGCGGCGGATGTCTCCGGCCAGGCGGTGCAGCTTGGGCCACGCCCACGCGGGCGGATCGGCGTTCAGGTGCTCGGCGTTGGACCAGGACGCCTCGTGGAGGAACCCCGCGTGGTCGATCTGCACGCTGCGGGACCGCTGGTAGAATCCGTGCTCCGCCCACAGGCAGGGGATGCGGTGCTTGCGGATCAGCCCGGCGGCATGGGCGGCCGTCGAATTGCGTCCGTTCCACACGGCGGCCACGTCGGCGGTCAGCACGCTCTCGGCGTCGGCGGGGTCGCGGACCTCGACGCGGAAGCCCAGCTCCGCCAGCCCGGTCGCCACGTGGGAGAACCAGCGGTCGTCGCGGCGGTACCACTCCAGCCGCGAGACCACGACGGCCTTCTTGCCGGCGTACGGGCCGTCCTTTCGGCCGGCGACGGTGACGGACGGGAACGCTTCGACGGTCGGGTACATCGCCCGCCCGCCGGCCCACAGGTGCATGGCGATCGGCTTCTCGCCGTTGGTGGCGGCGCAGAACTCGTCGGCGTGCTCCAGGCCCCTCTGGTAGAGCGAGCCCGCCCGCCCGATGCAGGCCGGGAAGAACCAGCACGCATCGAGCAGCTTCACCAGGTGCGGACGCTCGGCGGCCAGGGCGGTGGTCATCACCGGCCCGGCGGCGGTCCGCTTGGACAGGTCCGCCGCGAGGACCCGTCGCTGGATCTCGTTCCAGACGGCCTGGCGGTTGCGGCCGCAGGCCAGCGGGCTGTTGGCGACGGTCAGCAGCGGGTTGCGGTTGCCCGCCTGGCGGCTGAGCACCAGCCGCGAGCCGTCCAGGCCGTACATGCGTTCCACGTCCGCCAGCGGGCGGATCGGGACGAAGTCGGTGTCGAAGTACCAGCCCCCGTGCCGCTGGAGGACGCTGTATCGCACCAGGTCGCTGCGGGTGGCCACGTCGCGGCAGCGGTTCCAGGCGTCGCGGTACTCGCTCAACAGGGCCGACTGATCGTGGACGATCACCGTCCGCTCCGGGTTCAGCTCCGCGAAGCGGGCGATGTTGGTCCTCGCCCAGTCGGGCATCCGGGCCGGGCCCAGCCAAACGAAATGGATCAACGTCGGGATCACAGGTCGGCCTCCTCGATCAGGCGGCAGTGGACGCGTGCGGTCAGGCGGGCCGAGTCGGACCATCGGAAACTCTCGCCGACCAGCGGCTGGATTTCCCACGTCTGCCGCGAGCCGTCGGCGGCGACGATGACGATGCGGTCGCCCGTCTGGGGCTCGACGCTCACGCCGCCCAGGACCAGCTCGCCGGCCTTCAGGAGGAAGTCCGCACTGGTTGTGCGGATGGCCGCACCGGTCTCGTCGGCCAGTTCGACCCGCGTGCTGCCCGGCACGACGGTGACATCGCACTCCAGTTCGTCGCGGCGATAGACGGCGTCCACGCCCCGGCTGGAGGCCAGGGCGTTGAACAGGCCGGTCGCGATGTTGGCATAGCTCTTGGACATGTCGAAACCAGCGGGCCCGGCCGGGGCCCCCGAAGAGACCCCGGCCTGACGGCCCCTCGGGAGAAGATCAGCAGCGACCCGTGAGCGTCGAACTCACGGCGGTGTTGTCGCCGCCGGCGGACTCGACGGTCGCCTTGGTCCGGACGTACCGCTTGACGTCGGTGGGCAGGCGGAACTTCGCCGACGCGGCCGCCCCGCCGCCGCCGCTGCCGCCGGTGACGGTGAGGAGGTTGCCGATCGCCAGCGTCGGGCTGGCGAAGGTGGACTCCTCGCAGGTCTGGATGTCCACGACGATGGTCTTGCCGGCCGCCAGGCTCGCCGTGGCGGGGATCGACACCTCGAACTCGATGTCGGCCACGAACTTCTGGCTTCCGCTCTGGGCGCCCAGGTCGATCGCGTCGCAGTAGGCCGACGCCCCGGCCGCCGGGAGGGCCTTGGTCTTGATCAGGTTGGCGTCTCTCAGGTTCATTCGTTTCTCGCTTGTTCTCGCGTGCCCGCGGTTGAGGAGCGGGACCCGCCTGAAGACAGGCGGGTCGCCCGCACCCGGGCCGGGGCATCCACCCGGGTGCGGGCAGGCCCGCGGGGGATCAGGCGGTCTCGGCGTTGGTGATCGCCCCGGTGATCCGCACCGGGATGATCTGGCCGTTGAGGCCCTCGACGCCGGTGACCCACTCGGCCGGCTTGCCGGTCGGGTTGGTCGCGGTCCGCGACTGCTTGAGCTGCTTGGCCGACCGCTTGTTCAGGACGATCAGGTCGGGGGCCGTCCCGTCCGGGAAGCACTCCAGCAGGTCGTCCACCAGGGCGTCGGTCAGGCCCTTGCCCGAGTCGGTCGAGAGGTTCTTGATGCGGGCCACGCTGAAGACGCTGCCGACCTGGAGGCCGGGATAGGCCAGCATCTCCTGGACGTAGCCCTTGAACTTCTTGCCGTTGTCGTCGGTGAGGGTCTCGATGCGGGGATCGGCCATGTCCATCGACCCGTCGTTGCCGAACACCCAGTTGGTATGCTGCGGGCCGAAGCGGATCGCCCACGCGGAGGTCTTCGCGGTCGACCCGCCCGCGTTCACGGTCATCGCGGAGGTCACGGCGTGGATCAGGCCGGGGAAGCCCTTGCCGTCGGTGCCGTAGTAGAACTGGGTGCAGAGGTCCTGGAAGGCCCCTTCCATGATGGCGGCGGCCTCGATGGCGAGGTAGGCGGCCGCCCCGTCCTCGTGACGGTCGGCGACGGCCTTGTCGCACTCGAAGCGGGGCTCGAAGATGTACGTCGAGACCATCCGCTGCTCGAACGTGCCCTTCTTCGCGTCGGTGCCCTCGTTGGCGTTGCGGAAGCTGCCGCCGGTGGGCACGCCGGTGCGGACCAGCGTCTTGTAGTTCAGGCCCTTGATCGTGCGGGCCGGGACCATGGTGATCTCCGGGTGAGGCTTGGCGGCCTCATCGATCAACCCCACGAGGGCATCGTTGCCGTTCATCCGGGCGATGTCCAGAATGGTCGTCAGCATGTCTGTTCTCCTTGCCCACGCGGGGGCAGTTACATGCCGTTCAGGACGGCATCTTCACGTTCTGTGCGTACCGGTCCAGGTTCTCGCCCAGGGAGTTGGCCGTAGCGGGCTTGGCCTGTTTCTCCTTGGGGGTGACCTGGAAGGTGAGCGGCTCGCTCTCGCCGGCGGACTCGCCCGCCGCCTGGAGCTTCTTCTTCAGGGCGTCGTTCTCAGCCGTCAACTGGTCCACGTGGCGCTGCTGGGCCTGCTCGAACGAGAGGCCCTCCGCATACCACGCTCCGCCCTGGTCGCCGAAGGCGTCGATGAACTTCTTGCACTCGGCCCGGCCGGCGTCTCCGGCGGACTGCTCGACGGGCTGTTCGGGTTCCTCTTCGGCGGGCGTCTCGACGGTCCCTTCGGGCTGCGAGGGCTCCTCGCCCTGGGACTGCTCGACCTTCGCGGGTTCCTCGATCGGCTCGGCGGCCGGAGCCTCAGCGGAGGGCGTCTCGGAGGTCCCTTCGGGCTCGTTCGACAACGCATCGCCCTGGGGCTGCTCGACGGGGCTGTCCGGCTGCTCGGTCTGCTTGGTCTTGGTTTCCATCGTGGTGGTCTCCTTCGGTATGACCTGGAGATTGTGTGTGTCGAGGAACCGCTGCACGAACGCTCGCACGCGGTCCGCGTCGAGTGAGAGGTTGACCAGCGTGGGCCTCGCCTGCGAGAGGCCCAGTGCAAAGGATGCCGCCGCCTCGGCCTCCTGGGCGAACTGCTGCTCGCGATGGAACAGTCCGTCCGGGTTGGCGGCCGGCTCGTCCACCACGTCGCAGGCCAGCAGTGCGGCCAGCCGGGCGTGCTCGTAGTTGTTGGTGTTGTCGCCGTCGGGGCTCTTGAATCCCGCCGTGCTGACGTAGCCGGACTCGCTCACCGTCCCGCCGTGGGCGAGAATGAACTCGGTCTCGGCCTTGAAGTCCTCCTCGAAGACGATCGACATGGCGAACGCGGATGGGTCCTCTTCGGCCAGGTCCATCACGTAGCCGGCGAGGTCCCCGTCCGGCGTGCGGTGTGCGGCCTGCGAAATGTGCAGGTCGCCGATGGCCTTGACCGCTTCCCCGTCCACGCTGAGGCGGCAGTCGAGGAAGCGGCCGATGAACGTACCGAGCCCGTCGCTGGAGAGGCCCGGATGCGTGAAGCGGCACTTGACGCCCTTGGCCAGCGTGTTGGCGGCCGAGACCACCGACACGATGAATTCCCGGTCCAGCCACAGGTTGTGTCCAAGGGCCTCCCCGCGTGTGCAGAGCGAGACCCCCTTGATCAGCCCGGCCGCGAAGATCCCGCCGGTCCGCTCGATCGGCGACTCGCGGTCGGAGACCTTCAGGCCGCGACAGGGCGAGGTTCGCAGACGCTTGGGCCGGCTGGACAGGGTTTCGAGCTTCGCGTGGCGTGGAATCGTCTCAGGCATCGTCGTCTCCCTCGTCCTCGGTGTCGGTAATGTTCACCTTCTTCTTCTTGCCGTCTGCGGAGCCGTCTCCGCCCGCGTCCGAGCCTCCGCCGACGGGTTCGTCCACTGGGCCCCCGCCTGGCGCCACGAGGGCTGGAAGCCCTCGCCGCTTGCGTTCGGCGAGGATCCACTCCTCCAGGTCCATCCGCTCTCCGGCGAGTTGGTAGCAGTCGTCGCCGTTGCGGCGGGCTGCTCGCAGTTCGCTGTCGAGGTTCAGGCCGATCGCCATCGCGTCGGCCTTCATGTCGCGGAGCTTGTCGACCCACGGCATCCCGGTCGGCAGCCACTCGCAGCGGTCCGCAACCTTTTCGACCGTCCATCCGTCGGGCAGGACGAGCGTGCCGTTGAGGACCCACAGGCGGAGCTTCCACAGCAGCCATTCGTCCAGCCAGGTGCGGTTGGACTCCCGCTTGGCGTCGGCGGAGTCCTGGTACTGCTGGATGTCCGCCTTTCGGTTGTAGTAGTTGGCCTTCGCGGCGTCGTAGAACGAGTACGGGATGTCCAGGGCCTTCAGCGACATGTCCGTGGCGAACCGCATCGCCTCCAGCAGTTCGTTCTCCGGCGTGCGGGTGGAGAGAAACTCCGCCCGGTCGCCCGGCTCCAGTTCCAGCTTGAACGGGCCGGCCCCGGGGTCCACGTCGTAGCGGTCGTCGTCGGTGGCGTCCACGGTTCCCGCGTCGGAGTCGTCGCTGGGCGATTCCCCTTCCGTCTCGGCCGTTTCGTCGGCCGGTGCGGGGGCCCATCCCTCGTGCTGTTCCAGCTTCTCTCGGAAGATGGTCAGGCCGAACATCTGGGCGACCTTCGCCTTGGCCATCGCCAGGTCGAGGCCTTCATAGATGTCCTGCTGAGTATTGAGCGTGGGGGCAAGCGGCGTGATGCCACGCACGCAGTCGACGCGGAAGGTGGTCTCGTGGTAGGCTTCATGCCAGACGTTGCGGGCCTGGACGAGCCGCTCGAAGACGTAGCCGCCGGCGTCGTTCCGCTTGCAGACGATCACGGCCCGCATCCGCCCGCCCGGCGAGACGACGACGCCCTGGATGCAGTCGCTCGCGGCTACGCCCAGGTCCTCCGGGACGCCTCCGACCGGGTTGCGGACGCGGTCACCCTCCACGATCTGGACCATCCCGCTGGAGAGTTTTATCGTGAACACGTCGCCGTCGATGATCTTGCGGGCCTCCTTGATCCGCAGGCCGGCGTTCAGGGAGAACCGCCCGGTGACCTCGAAGTTGCGGGGCTTGGACGCCCACCGCACCAGCTCCGCCAGCCGCTCGTCCAGGGCGTCATTCTTGGTGCGGGCCTGGAAGGCGAAGCGGGCCACGTAGTTGAGGTGCGAGCGGATCATCCACGACGCGGTCACGTAGTTGCGGACCACGTCGCGGGCCGTTCCGACCATCTGCTTCCGCTTGGCCGACGGCAGGACGGCATCTTCGGCACGCGTGTCGCTTCGGGTGGCCCGGCGGCGGCCGATGTCTTCGGTGGCGTCGTAGCCCAGGCTCCGTGCGGCCAGGCGGTCCAGGGCTTTTGCCGTACGTTCGCGAAGCTGGTTGTCCAGGGCGATCGCCACGTTCACCGTCCGTAGCCGTCGAGGCGGATGCGGGAGATTGCCGGGTGCTTGCCGGCTTCCTGGAGCACGCGTTTTCGCCAGTGCTCGTACTTTCGCTCCAGGTCCGCGTAGGCGACCTTCTGCCCGTCGATGTCGACGCTGGTCAGACCGGCGTTCTCGATCAGGAGCGTCTGGTACTTGGCCATCATCGTTTGGGCAAAGGTCGCCATCGTTCACCTGGCATCGGCCCAAAGAAAAAGCCCGCCGGTCCGCGACTAGTCGGATCGGCGGGCTTGATCTTCGTCACCGAAGGATCACGGGGATCAGCCGTTTTCCCTGGGCCCTATTCACTTGTGCGTCCGTCCGGGTTCGATGCCCGGCTCATCAGGCTGCATCTTACACAGCCGACGCCATACGCCGCAAGGGGCGTCGGACGGGTAAAACCTATCTTTGAGGGTTTTTTCCTTCGGTCCATTTGGCCGGGTCGAACGTGTAAGTGGTGACGATCTGCACCTGGCCGCAGTGCGTGCACCGGCTGTGCTGGCGGCGGATGGAGGTGTAGGGCTGGCCTTCGTGCATCCCGCAATGATCGAACACGACGGCCTTTCGCCCGGCGATCGGCGACACAGCCGTGCATCCGCACGCGATGCAGCGAGGGAGGATCTTCTCCGTCGTCTCGTACTGGCCGTTCGCCGTCCCGGGCGGGCGCCCGCCCTTGGGTTGCGGGTTGTCGATTTGCGATGTGCCTTTGGACTTCCGTGTCATCATGCTGTCCTTTCCATTCGGGGTAGTGGTCAAAAGTACTTGGCCTTCTTCTTGGCCGTCTTGACGGGTTTGGTTTTCGGCACGGCCGGTGCGATGAGGCGGATTCCCAGCAGCGACGCCGCGACGTGGCAGCCGGCGACGCAGTCCAGCAGGTGGTTGTCGCGGCCGGGCAGACACTCCCACTGGTAGACGGTGCGGCCCCGGCCCTCGGTCCGCGTGCGGTACTCGGCGGTGAGGTGCTCGGCGATCATGCGGTGTCGGGCCTCCGAACGGCCCCACAGCGAGAGGCAGCCTTTGCCGCCGATGGCCACCGCGAGCCGGGCGTGGAGGAAGCTCTTCCAGTGGTTGGCGTCGAAGAGCATCAGCCGCACGGAGTGCTCGCCCTGGCGGCCGGTCAGCCGCCAGTTGTCGCCGACCTCCTCGCCTTTCTTCCGCTTGCGTTCGTCCAGCGGGATCGACGCGGCCGAGACCGGAAGCCCCTTGGACGGGACCACGACGCCCGCGTGCTTGGACTGGCGGCAGAACAGTTCGACGGTGTCCTTCTGGTAGCCCGCGTCGATGAGGCAGGCGGTGATCCGCATGGCGGCCCCGTCGTCGCGGGTCCACGGGCGGCCGATCTTCGCGGCGGTCAGGTCCTCCAGGCCAGCCAGGATCGCCGCCTCCTCGCCGTGCCCGCGGTGGGCCGTCTGGAGCGTCCGCCGCACGGAGCGGTAGAGGAAGTGATGCTGCTTCTGGTCCGGCCAGGAGCCGTACTCGATGACGTAGCCGGTGAAGTTCGGCTCGAACGCGAGCACCGCGTAGTAGAGCAGCTTCTTCTGCACGTCCACGAACATGGCCAGCCGGGTGCACGACGTGGGGACCGTCGACTCGGGGCGGCGGTTGCACTTGGCGGCGATCGCGTCGGCGTCCAGCAGGTCGTCCTCGTACTTGGCCACCAGCGGCTCGTTCTGGAACTCCGCGAAGAACATGGCTTCGCCGTGGCGGATCAGCAGGTTCATCGCGTGCTGGACGGCGGACACCTCGCCCTTGTCCGCCCAGAACCGCTCCGGCCAGGCGACCTTCGCCCCGGAGTCCATCGCGGCCCGCCGCTTGCGGTAGAACTCGTCAGACGCCGACGTGTCTCCGCGTCGCAGCCCCGCCTTGCGGAGGTTGGTGTACTCCTCCCACAGGCCTTCGTCGGAGGGGAACGCGTAGATCAGCTTGGTCCGCTCGCCGTGCCACTCGGGGTTCTTCTCGGGGTCGAGGATCTCGTCTGCCATGTCGAGCGGGCGGATGACGGTGCATGGCATCATGCCCGCGATGGCCCGGTCCGGTCCGGCCATGCCCAGCACGTCGCCCTGGAGCAGCTCGACGCGGTCCTCGCTCTGCGTGACGCTCTTGGCCGACTCCTTGGTCTGCGGGTCGTCCAGCAGCACCAGCGTCGGGCGGGCCATCGAGCCGTCGGGCATGTCCTTGATCTGGCCGCGGACCTCGCCGCCGGTCAGGCCGCAGACGGTGATGATGGTCCCGCTGGCCGGCGTGGTCGAGCCGTCGTCGCGATAGATCGTCGGCAGGACGATTTCGTTCTTGGTCCAGATAATGCTGGTGTAAACCCCGTTGCATTTCTGCTTGGCCGCCCGCTGGGGCGTCCGCTCCAGCTTGCGGACGGGATGGCAGACCTCCGGGAAGTCGGCCATGAGCAGCGGGTTCCGCTCGAGGGATCGGTAGATGCCGATCTCGAGCAGTTTGCGGGCCCGCCGCTCGGTCGCGGCGATCAGGCAGATGAACTTGTGGTGGCCGTAGACGGCGGCCCAGATGGCCGCCACCAGGCACAGGGCCGTCTTGCCGCTGCCGCGAGGCATGGCCAGGGCGAACAGCTCGCCCTTCAGGACCGCCCGTTCGATCTTGGCGATCGCCCGCAGGTGGTCGGCCGACCAGGCCAGGAAGAAGACGGCGGAATAGTACGTCTCGCAGAACAGCCGCAGGTTGAGCCGGCACGCCTCTCGCCGCTCGGGGTTGACTACGGGCGGGGGCGGACCGATTTCCTGCCCGGCCTCGGCCAGCTCCGCCTGCCGCCTGGCGGCACGAGCCTTGTGACGGCGATAGGCTTCCGCGTCGCCCGTAGCGATGGCGGCCGGACCGTTCTGCGTGATCATCGCTCCGGCCTTGGAGGCTGGCTGATCAGAGCTCGTCTTGGAAGTGCTTGATGATTTCGTACGGCTTGGCATCGATCATGCTCCGCTTTTGTTTGGCCCATATCTCATCCAGGATGCGATCCAGGAACGCGAACAGGTCTGGATCATTGGCAATGGTGAAGTCCTCGAAACGAGGGTTCATATTCAGGTTCATGCTCGTCCGTAGAACCAGCGTCCAGTCCTGGTTGGCGAAGAGTGCGAATTTCGAGTGGTTTTGGGCGACGCGGACGGCCTCCAGGCCGAACGCCGTACGGATGTGCTGGGCGGCAGCCGGGTCGCGTCTTGCGAATGAAAAGTCGATCAAGAACCTCGCCTGCGTTATGATCCCGCTTCTGTGTAAGGCGGCCAGGGCTTCTATCTCGTGGTGTGCGGCCGTCCAAGTTGACAGCGTGAACGCGCACGGCCCGGTGAGTTCCGTGATGGCTGTCAGTAGGTCCAGCATTGAGAACTGGCCTTTTGTGAATCCGAATATCTCTGTCCTTCGATCCAACCCGCTGATCGCGGTCGCAGCGGCTTGGCGGTGCCGAAGATCACGTATTTCCCGTCGCCTCGGCAGCGGCCTTCGATGAATCGTCCCAGACTGAAGACGATCAAGTGCCACTTTGACGACTTGCTGTGGCTCTATGATTGGATTCTTGTGTTCTGGCAGCACGACCGTTCCACATGAATGGGGAAAGAAAGCCTGTCTAGCTCTCGGGCTGATCCCGCCGCCCAACCGTCCATTTCGAGTGGCCGGGAGTACCTAAAAAACCAGGTCGAAGAGCACGAAATGCTGGCCAAGTGCCAGATCAGCAAGGACAAGCACTTACGAGCGGAATCACTACTACCAACACTGATTATCTGCACTGTCGGGCTCCGAGCTTACAATCTGGTCTCGGGATAGGATCTCCGCCGCTGAAACGTGGGATACCTGGACGTCCTGGTAGCCCATCCACGCTCGCACGTCTCGATGCCGGCTCAGGGCCATCCCCCAGGCCGGTGAACCATGGGTCCGTGCCGAGACGTGGGTGATGGCCGCGTGTCTCAGGGCATGAGGCCAGCAGCGAATTCCGGCCGTCTCTCCGACGTCCCGCACCATAGCCAGCAGCCCCCAGTAGCTGAGCGGTTGGGGCAACGCCTTGCCGCCCCACCGGGCACACCGACTGAAGAGCGGGGCATCCCGTTCTTCGTCGTCTCCCCGGTCCTTCAGCCAGCGGTCGACGGCGGCGGCGGTTCGTTGGCACAGACGCAACGACATCCGCCCCGCCCCCCGCTTGGCACAGATGCGAATAGCCGGCTCGTCCATGTCCACGTCCTGAAGCCGGATGGACAGCACTTCCGCCGCTCGCAGGGCGTGGTAGTACAGCAGCGAGAGGATGGCCTCGTTGCGTCGACCGATCGCGTCATCCCGCTGCCGGCACGCCACGAACATCCGCATTACGTCGTCCCGGCCTGGCCCGGTGCAGTCGCGGACTCTCGCGGCCGGCGGCAGGTTGGGCAGCCGTCCGATCTGCCAGCCGATGATCTCGATGTCCGGGTCGCCCGCCGTCGAGATCAGGCTGCGGATGGAGGCCGCCCGACGGCGGATCGTGCTGGCCGACAGCTTGTCGCTCCGCATGCGGTTGACCCACGAGACCAGCAACCGCTTGGCCGCCGCCCGGCCGCTTTCCAGCAGTTCCCGGACGGCCTGGTCAGCCGTCCGATTCCCCATCCACGCGGTGAAGGCGCCGAGGTCCTCGCGATAGCCCCGCTCCGTGTTGGGGCTCTTGGTCAGGTGCAGGGCCACGAGCTGCTTGGGGCTCGTGTGCGTCCAGTCTGCCAGGTCTCGGAAGCCGGCGGTCATTGCACGCTCCGGATCGTCACGTTGGCCCGCACCAGGGCCTCGGCCAGCTCCGGGCAAACGCTGTTGCCGATCGCCGCGACCTTCTGGGCCTGCGTTCCGACCAGGACGTAGTCGGCGGCGAAGCGGCCGAACTGGGCCCGCAGCAGTTCGTCGGGCGTGAGCATCCGCAGGCCGATGTCCGTGATCTGCCAGTCCTGACCGTGGATCGTCACCAGGCCCATGCGGGCCTTGGCCGTGAGCGTGTGCATCGGCTGGCGGGCGTCCGAGTCACGCGAGCCGCTCTTGTAGTACTTCATCAGGAACGCCCGGACCTCGGCCACGTGCCCGCCCTGGCCGGTAATCGTGGGCATGGGCTCGGCCGCGTCAGCCCCGTGCTCGCACGTCCCGTAGAGCTTGGTAAGATGGGCCGTCGCGAGGCACTGCTCGTTCTTGCTGACCACCGTGCCGACCGGCTCGGCGGCGTCGCCCACGCATCCTCCGTTGCTCCCGGTCTGGCCGATGCGGAGCATGTTGGCCGTTACCACGGTCTGCTGCTGGCCGCTGGTCAGCGTGGGCACGGGTCCGCTCGCGTCCGACGGCGCGTGTCCGCTCGTGTTGGTCATCAGCGTGGCGGTGACCAGGGCGTTGTGGTCGATGGCCGTCACCGTGTGCATCGGCTCATCGATCGGCCGGGTCCGCGAATCGGCCCCGCCGTGGTTGCAGGTCACGATGAACGGCTCGGCGGCGTTGACGACGAACCGCTCGATGCCGCGTGCGATCCGCCGCAGCGTCGCCTCCGCGAGCGGACGCTTCCGCTCGAAGATGGACGGACACGGCAGGCTCCAGTCGATGCACTCGGCCGCCGCCCGCCAGGGCTTCAGGCCGAGGGCCTCGCACTTCTGCCGGGGGGCATGGGTCCGCCTGGGCCAGACGATCTTCTCTCCGTCGCAGCGGGCGATGAGGAAGAACCGCTTCCGCGTGGTCGGCACGCCGTAGTCGGCCGCGACAAGCTCGCGGTGCTCGACCTGGTATCCCAGGTTCTGCAGTTGCCGCTTCCATCGGCGGAAGGTCTCGCCGCTGCGGGCCTTGATGGGCTTGTTGTCCTTTCCGAGCGGGCCCCAGGTCTGGAACTCGCGGACGTTCTCCAGGATGATCACCCGCGGCTTGACGAGCTTGGCCCACTTGATGACCACCCAGGCCAGGCAGCGGATGTTCTTCTGGACGGGCTTGCCGCCGCGTGCGGTACTGAAGTGCGTGCAGTCCGGGCTGAACCACGCCAGGCCGACCGGCCGGCCCTTGCAGGCCTCCAGCGGGTCGACCTGCCACACGTCTTCGCACAGGTGGTCCGTCTGCGGGTGGTTGATCTGGTGGATTTGTATCGCGATCGCGTCGTGGTTGACCGCGATGTCCACCGCCCGGTCCAACGCGGCCTCGATGCCCATGGATGCCCCGCCGGCACCGGCGAAGTTGTCCACGACCAGCTCGCACCGGGCCGCCGCCCTCGGGCGGGCCGTCTTTCGGTCGATCAGTCCCGGCAAGTACATTCGTCACGTCCTTTCGGCTTGAGGCATTCGAGTATTCGCTTCCCGCTCTTGGTTGGCTCGGCTCATCGCACCATCCTCCGTGCGGCCCGCTGGCGGTCGATGCGTTCCCTGGCGGAGCGGGCCTGGGCCTCGGTGAAGCGGACCACGCGGCCGTCGCCGTCCCCCACCTGGACGGCGGACGACTGAGCCGCCGCGGCGGCCGCACGTTTGCGTTCCGACGCGACGGCGGCCTTGGCCTCCAGGTGCTTGAAGACCCAGCCGATGCCGAAGGTCCGCTTCTGGTCAAGGGCGAGCTTGCGGCCGGCGCGAATGGCGGCGGCGTCGATCAGGCCGATGACCGAATCTCCCCTGGCGTCGAAGTCCCGCTTCGCTCGCCGTCGCCAGCCGAGGGGCATGGGCTGGCCGTCGTGAACCTCGCGATAGGCCGCCTCCATCTTTTCGAGGCAGGTCGCGAAAGAATCCGCACCGCCCCCCGCGACGGCGGGGGGTTGGGGGGAGTTGTTCTTTAGAGTACTTCCATTAAGTACTTCGGGTCGCAAATTGCGGCGCGTTGGCGCTGCATTTTGCGGCGCTTCCGTCGACAAAATGCGACCCGTCGCAATTTGCGACCCGTCGCAATTTGCGGCGCTTTGGCCGGGTGCGTAGAAGCCCGGCGGCAGGAAGCGGTAGGCGGTGCAGCGGCCCTGTCGGCGGGTCTGGACCTCGCCCGCCGCACGCAGGCTGGCCACGGCCCGCACGACCGTCGCCCGGTCGCAGCCGATCATGGCCGCCAGCCGCTCCAGCGACGGCCAGACCCACTCGTCGCCGTTTCGCAGGTGCGAGGCGAGGGCCTGCCACACCAGCTTGGCCGCCGGCGTGAGGTCAGGTCGGGCCATCACCCGCAGGGTCAGGCTCGCGTAGGTCCCGGTTGTAAAAAGCTCGTCTCGTTTCACGTATCGTGTCCTTCCGTGGACACACAAGGGCGACTTTCGCGGCGGTACTCAAGGGCTTTTCGGCGAGGTTGAAACACAATCCTCAAAGAACGGGAGCGAGCAGATCTCTTCCATGGGCCGCTCGCCGAAGGGCTCGTCTCCCGACCATTTGTCGGGCCAGGTGTTGGCCGCGATCAGCTCGTGGATGCGGGCGATTTCCTCGCTGTTGATGAGGTCGATGGTCGGCCGGCCGATCCGCTGGGCCGTCGTGTTGATGCGGGTCTGGATGTCGATCACGCGGGCCAGACCCATCAGGCGGGCCTTCATGATCAGCGGGCCCTTGCGGCACTGGTTTTTGACTGGCTGGCCCTGGGCGTTCAGTTCGCCGGCGGGCTTTCGCTTGCGGTGCCTGGCCAGCCGCAGTTCCTCGTAGAGCGGCCGCAGCTCCAGCAGCGGTCGCAGGTAGGACCAGGAGGGGTTGGCGATGATCGTCTCCAGGGCCTTGTCCTGCCCCGCCACGGGGCAGCAGATGCAGCCGGTGCGGCAGTTGAGCTCCTCGGCCTCGTCGCCGCCGTAGGCGTCGGCGATCGGTGCGGTGTCCCAGTCGCCGAACTCGCCCTGCACCGCCCAGTGCTTGAGCCACTCCCACACGTGGCACACCCTCCAGTGGAGGATGGGGGCCAGCGTGTCGCAGGGCTCGCCCGGCAGCGTCTCCTGGAACCAGCCCTGCCCGCACTCGGCCCCGTCCTTGCCGCAGGACATGGCGATCCTCCCGTCCCGCATGGCCGACTCACCCTGCCGCACGCCGGTCAAGACCAGCAGCTTTTCGCCGACCTGCTGGTACACCTGCCGCACGGCCTCCTTCATGGGCATGATCTTGAGCCGCCCGGTGCACCAGCGGAATCGGTTGCCCGGCGTGGGCACGCCCCGGCCGAACATGTAGACGAAGTAGCGATGGTCCATCGGTGCGCAGACCTGCTGGACCTCGACGCCCGCCTCCCGGAGCTGGTCGATGATGTCGGCGGCGGCGATGGCCAGCGGCGGCAGCTCCATGCGGGTGTCGGCGTACAGGACAATCAGCCGCTCGGGCCGCTTGACGCGACCGCTCTGGATCAGCCAGATCGCCAGCGTCAGGAGCGTAGTGGAGTCCTTTCCGCCCGACCAGGCGATGGCCCAATGGCGGTACTTCTCGGCATGGGCCTGGAGGCTGGCGATGGTGATGTCGATGGACTCCCGCATGGAAATGCGTTGGCCGTCGTACATCGTCTTGGGTGGCGCCGTCGTCGTCACAGCGACCTCCCGCGTGGCCTGACCATACGGCGGCAGTCGGGTGGGCGGCGAATCCCGGCCGGGCGCGGGACCAGCAGGCGGGCCTGCTCTTCGACCCAGCCGGCGGCGTCCTGGACGGCGTCGGCCTCGCTGGTTCGGCTGGGGCTCTCGTATGCGACCTTGCCCGATGCGGTGTCGATCACCGCCGCCCGGTACTTGCGGCTGGGGGCGACGATGTAGGTGTCGATCCAGCAGGTTGCTCCGGCGTCGGTCATGAGTTCTCCTTTCGCTTTTCGCGGACGATCCGCCTCAGGAGGATGAGCCAGGCTACGTTGGCGGCGACGACCAGCAGGCCGCCGGCGAAGCTCCACCAGCAGCCCAGGGCGGGATAGAACAGCAGGTTCCAGCAGCCCCACGACGTGAAGAACAGGACGGGCCAGACGCTCACGCCCTGGACGCTGCGATCGCGGGCCAGCCGCCGCACGTTGAGGCACAGCAGCACGCCGCCGATCATCTCGAATAGTCCGTTGACCAGGTCCATCAGTGGGGCTCCGGTTGACTGGTTGACTGGTCGACTGGTTGACTGGTTGACTGGTTGACTGGCCTCCCAGCTTGTCAGCCTGCCAGTCGCGGAGCTTGACCTGTGCCCACGTCTTCTCCACGGCCGCCTGAAGGTCGATCCCGTTGGCGGTACAGTAGTCCGCGAGGAAGATGATGATGTCAGCCACGGCATCCTCCTTCGCCGCCTGGTGCTCCTCTGGCGTACCTCGAATGGCCTGAAGATCCTTCAGATGGGCGTGGCTCAATTCGCCCAGTTCCTCCATCGCTCCCAGCAGCGGGTAGAAGGGCTCACGGGCTGGAAAGTTGTGCTGCACCCATGCCCGCAGTTCATCCTGGAGCCGCCTGAGGGTTAGCGTCATAAGATCACCTCTTCCGTTTCTTCTTCTGTCTCTGTGTCCTCTGCGTCCTCTGTGGTTGGCTCTTCGTCCTGCACGTCGAACAGCGACGGCATCCGCATCTCGGCGACGGCCGAGCGGCAGTAGCTGCATCCGTCCAGCCAGTAGGCGTGATTCAGTTCGCAGCCCAGCCCGAAGCGGCCGAGCTGGACCGCCCGGTAGGGGACCGTGGCCAGGCCGGCGAACGGGTCGTAGACCGTCTCGCCGGGCATGCTGAAGCGGGTGATGATGCGGTCGCAGATGTCGAACTGGAGCGGGCACAGGTGCATCTGGCGGCCCTTGGCGTGCTGGACGCCGTTGAGCGTCCGCATCCGCGTCACGTCGGCCCAGACGCCGTCGTTGTGGCTCTGCGGCTGGAGGAGCATGAACGTGGTCGGCAGCCGCCCGGCCAGCTCCAGCTCCTCGCCCACCCGCACGTGGTGCTCGAAGTCGTAGACCGTCTGGAGCGAGTACTCGCGATGCCATCTGAAAATCTCGCGGTGCGGGAGCATGGCCAACTCCTGGGGCGTCAGCGACCGGTCGCCCGACGATCGCCAGTAGGCATGGGCGTCGGTCTGCCAGCGGGCCCGCGAGTAGTCGGTCTTGGATTTGACCACCGGCACGTCCGCGTAGCTGGACGTCCGGTCGCTGGTCGGCTTGCGGAACAGCAGCACGTACTCGGGCATGCCGACGCCCATGCACGTGGCGTCGGTGCACTGGCGGGTCCACGAGAGCCGGTAGGTCTGGTTGTTCTCGCGGACCACGTCGGTCACCACGGTGATCATGCCCATGTAGGCGAAGCCGTGCCGGGCGTAGTGCTCGATGCAGCGGGCGTGGAAGGGGTAGACGGTCTGGAATCCCAAACCGTTGAGCCCCCCGGGGACGATCCGGTCCTTGACGTGGCAGGCGAAGATCCGGCCGGGGGCCAGCACGCGGAGCAGCTCGGGCGAGAGGAAGTCCATCTGGTCGAAGAACTCGCTGTTGCCCTCGCTGTGGCCGAAGTCGGCGTAGTTGGGCGAGTACTCGTACTGGGTGCTGAACGGGATGCTGGTCAGCACCAGGTGGACGCTGTTGTCCGGCATCGATCGCGTCTCGACCACACAATCGTTGTTGACCAGCCGGTAGCGGCCGCTCTCTTCGGCGACGATGCGTTCGGTGCCCATCTTCCGCGTGAGGTGTGCCGCCATGTCGGCGTGCGAGAGGCCGAACTCCCGAATGATCTGGGTCATTGATGCCACCATTTCGTTGTGCTGTTGCCACTTGGTCTCGAGCTGCCGCTTGACCTCGCTCTCGGCCTCGGTGTAGATGAGGTCGATGCGGACGGGCCGGGTCTGCATGAACCGCTGAATGCGGTGGATGGCCTGGATGAAATCGTTGAACTTGAAACCGATGCCCAGGAAGATCGCCCAGGCACAGTGCCGCTGGAAGTTGCAGCCGCTGCCCGCGATGACGGGCTTGGCCGCCAGCTCCCGGATCAGCCCGTTGGAGAAGTCGATGATGCATTGTTCCCGTTCGTCCAGGTCCTGGCTGCCGTAGATGGACGCCCATGGCTTGGTAGTCTGTAGCCCGTAGTCAGTAGCCTGGAGCCCGCAGTCCGCAGCCGGTTCGTCGTCACCTGCTACGGGCTCCTGGCTACCGGCTACCTCTTCTTCCCGCAGGGCCTTCTCGATGGCGTGCCGCTCGGCCTCTAAATCGTGCCAGAGCAGCCGGTGGGCGAGCGGATCCTCGGCCCGAAGCTCCATCATCTTGGCGATGCGGGCCGGCAGGCTGATTCGCTTCTCGGCCGCCGCGTCCTGCACGCCGATCGCCGCGTTGCGGAAGAGTTTGATCTGGCCGCTCTTGGTCTTGCCCGCGTCCGAATGATCGGTCGGGACCTCGTGCCATCTGACGTCCAGGTCGGGCAGTTCGTAGCCCTCGTCGCTGAAGCCCAGGTCGCTGGGCCGCTGGACGAAGATCGCCCAGGACGACACCCACAGCCAGAACTCACGGGCCTTGTGCGGGTGGAGCGTCAAGTTGTCGGCCTTGGTCGAGTCGCGCTTGAAGAAGCGGGTCTTGGCCTGGCTGATGTCCATGATGCCCAGGAACTCGGCGTAGGCCAGCAGCTCGATGTAGTCGTTGGGGGCGGGCGTCGCTGTGGCCACGAATCGGTGCGGGACCCGCTTGCCGTCGGTGCGGTGGCGGCCGGTGGGCCCGCCGTCGCCGGTGCACAGCCTCATCATCTCGCGGAAGGTTTTGGTTCCCCCGAACCCGCGGAGGATGCTCGCCTCGTCCAGGCAGACGATCTGGAAGTCGGCCGGGTCGAGCTTGCCGTCGCGGACGCTCTCGTAGTTGGTCAGGAAGATGCGGTTGGTGTCCGTGGCCAGCGTCTCGTGCTCGAAGGCCTCGACCTCTGCAAGCGTCCGCACGAACAGCGGCGGCTCGCCCATGCCCAGGACGTCGACCGCGTCTCGGCGGAACTCCTGGCGGACGCCCAGGGGAAGGACGATCAGGGCCCGGCCGCCGACCCGAGAGAGCATCAGCCTGGCCGTCTCCAGTTCCATGATCGTCTTGCCCAGCCCGAACGCCGCGAAGCACGCCCTGCAACCTCCGGCCACCAGCCAGCGAACGATCGCCCGCTGGTGGTCCTTGCAGACGGGATTGATCTCGGAGGCCTCCACGTCGAAGCCCGTCCGCTCGGCCAGCTTGACCTTGGACCGCAGGAAGGCGTTGTAGTCGGCGTCAACCACGCCCGTCCTCCCGTCGTTCCTCCAGGGCCCCGGTCAGCCGCCCGCTGAGGCCGTGGAGGAACAGGCCCAGGCAGACCATCCAGAACTCGTTTGTCCAGTATCGACCGCCGGCGTATTGATAGCCGTCGAAGACGAGCACGAAGCCGGCCAGCGACAGGATCAGGCAGAAGATGTGCATGGCGATCTTCATGTCGCCACCTCCTGGACGTGTGCGGCCAGCCGCATCTGGACGGACGCGTCCGGGGTCCAAAGCCCCTGGGCCCCGCTGCACGGGATTGGCGGCTCGACGCGGATGACCTGCGGTGCGAACAGCCAGCAGTACGGGCCCGAGCAGTGCATGTGCTCCTTGGCCCATTCCAGTCCTCTGCTGGGAGCACCCTGGCCGATAGCCCGCACCTGGTCGATGTGCAGGCACTCGATCACGCGAACGATCGCCACGATCGCCCCCCAGTGAAGATCACGGTCATCGATCTCGTCCACGTGTTCCCAGGTCTCCATCCACTGGCGGCTCTTGCCGGCGTGGATGGCCAGCCAGCCGCGATAGCTCGTGGGCCACGTCCGGTTCTCGCACCGCTTGGCGTACGGATGGATCGTCGGCAACGCGATCAGGTACGGGTACGGATTGGCGATCGTGACGGCTTTCATCGTCATGGGTCCACCTCGTTGGCGATTTCCAGCAGCACGTCGGCGTGGCAGGGTTGGTCGAGCGGACACCAGCACGCGAGGTCTTTTCCTCTGAGGTGCTCCCGGACATCGGCTTTCGTGTAAGGGATCAGCCCCGGCCTGTCGGAGAGATGGAAGCGGAACGCGGCGACGGCGGAAACGCGTGGCATGTCCGGCCCGACGCGGAACGGGTTTCCCCAGCGGCTCGGCCGGGCGACGACGACGGTGTCGGCCGGCAGCCGCCAGCCCTTTCGACGGGAGAGTTGGATTCGACGGGGCGTCGTCATTGTACCTCCGCGTCCTCTGCGTCTCCCCGCAAGGGGCCCCGAGGGCTGTTGCCGGTCTTGTCGGGCAACGGCCACGGCAGGTTCTGGACGGCCAGGTCCGGCGGGAAGTCGCACGCGTGCTTGACCAGGCGTTTGCGGAACGCCAGGCCGGACGTGCCGCAGGTGCATCGCTCGCCGTCGGCCGGGCGGCTCTCGAAGTACCGCTCGCAGTTGGGGCACTGCCACTGCCAGAGCTGCTTGACGAAGAGGTAGGCCCTGAGGTCGGCCTTGGCGAGCGGTCCTCTGCGATAGCTTTGCACCGTGGAGCGTACCCAGGCCAGGTCGAACGGTTGAGCGGGATTGTTGTCGGCCCCGATGACCAGGAGCCGGATGCGGCCCGGGTCCAATTGGGCCAGCGATTCGTCAACTCGGTCCATCGGCAACTCGCCCTGGATGGGCTCGACGGACAGCCACAGGTTGTCCGACGGGATGCCCAGGAGGTTCACAAGGTCGCACGCCGCCTGGTCCGCGTCGCCGCCCTTGATCGTCGCCCCGAACCACCAGCGGTCCGGCAGGGACGGACGGCTGCGGGCGTCCATCCATTCCTTGATCGCGTCGGCCGCGATGTCCGGCCGCTGTGTGAGGAAGACGAACGTGTCTCCGCACACGCCGGGAGGGCTGGTAAGCCTCCACGCCGCGTCGAGGACCTTGAAGATGTCCGGATACGGCCGCTGCGGGTCGAAGAGCTCGCCTGTGAACTGCACGCCGATCACCCGCGGCAGCCGGGCGGGCTTCATGTTCTCCGGCAGCAGCCGCTCGCGATGCAGGTGGACCTTGAACTCGCGGCAGTCTGGGCACGGGCACGATCGGCCCATGCGTGCCGGGATCTTCCTGGCCCAGCAGGTGGCACAGCCGCGGGAGCAGCCGAAGCCGCCGGGGTTCCAGGTGTGCGTCAGGTACGGGATATTTGATGGATGGATCATGGCCAGTTCCTTTTCTGCCTTTCTATCTCTGCGTCCTCTGTGTCTTGCCGAAGGCATCCCTCCGGGACTGTGGCGGCTGTTCAACTCGCTTTGGGCCTGGCGGACCCGTAGATGTGCAGGCTGCGAAGCAGGCCCGCGTGTCGTGCGTTTTCGAGGCGGTAGAGACGCCTGGCCAGGCGTGTGGACGTCAACGTTTCGTCCCAGTGGGCGGCACGATAGGCCTTGCCGGCCGCACGAAGCCGCTCGTAGGATTTGCCGATGGCCCGCATGGACGTGGGCGTGAGCTTGGCGGCAGTGGGCCTGGCCTGGTTCATCGCCCGTCCTCCGATCGGCTCGACAGTTCGCTTTTCAAGGCCGCTTTCAGCAGCTCGTCGGTTTGCCGGCCGATGCGTTCCAGGTCGTCGCGAAGGGTGCATGCCCCGCGGACCATCGCTAGCCCCGTTTCCAGGTCGAGCTCGGGATTGGAGCCCATCAGGATCATGCCGAAGGCCGCCTGGGGCGTCTTGGCGATCGTCGGCAGCACCGAGTCCAGCACGGCCGCGATCAGCATGGCGGCCCCGGCCTCTTCGAGCGTCGGCTGTTCGATGTTCAGCATCCGTTTGCCCATTGCCCTTTGTCCTTTCTCCCGCTTGCGGTCACAGGGTGGAGATGCAGCAGTGCTTGAACTTGCGGCCCGAGCCGCACGGGCAGAGGGTGTTTCTCCCCACGCCCTGACTCTTGAGTTCCCGCAGGGGTGTTCGGCGGAGCGTGCCGCCTGGGCCGACCCCGCTTCCGTAGGCGGCCCGGCGGAGCCGTCGCTTGACCTTCTGGCTGGCGTAGGCCCGCGTGGCGTTCAGGCGGGCGAGCTGCTCGCGGGCCTTCTGCATGCCCTTGACGATCTCTCCGGTCACGGCTTCGTATGTCCCGTCGTCGCTCATCTCTGTCTCCCCGACAGGCCAGAGGCCCGTCGCACCTGCCTGCCGGCAGGAAGGCCTCAATCCAGGCAGGCCCGGGGCGGCTGGACCTCCATGTCCACCCGGGCCCGCCTCTGCCGATGCAGGGTCAGGCGGATTCGGCCGGCGTCGGATCAGTAACGATCGTTCCATCATCGCGACAGAACTTCCCCTGTTTGGGCGTGGTGCGATCGCTACCGGTGCGGCGGACGTGGAGGCAGGATTTGCCGTCGCCGTCCTCGTCGCTGATAGCCATCGTCACGCTGGCAGGCCTCTGCGGCATGGTCATCTTGGTCTGGCTCTTGACGGTGAACAGATCGTCGTCGGGGTTGTCCACAGCCAGCGTCACGCTGATGGTGAGCGTGGCCTTTCCGCCCTTGGCCCGTTCAGCGTGCTCTGCGACGTACGCACAGAGCTTGGCCTGCATTTCCCGCAGGTCCGCGTTGGCCTGGGCGAGGAACCGGCCCTCGTCGATCAAGCCGATCTCCAGTGGTTGATACTGTTTCATGGTTGAGTCCTTGTGTTGCGGTTGTCTCGCCGTCGTCCGTCGGCGACTAGGTGAGGTATGCCCACGGCCGGTGGGCGGGGGAGCCCATGGCCACGACCACGCCCTCGAGCGACCGCACGGTCGTGACCATTTCGGCGAAGGCGTCCATACGGGCCTGGGCCAACTCGCTGCTGGTGGCCGTGACCACCAGGTTCGGGTCGCCATCGTCGTCTTTGGATACGCTGACCAGAAGGTCGATGGCGATCTTTCGCGGAGGGGTGTCAACGAAGAGCGGGCACTCGATGATGATCTCGTCGGGCAGGTCCACGGGATCGGTGGCCGTCTCGCCCTGGATCTCGGTCTGCATGACGATCCCGTTGATGGCCTTTCGCCCGCGGCCCTTTTGCAGCGTGATGTTAACCGCCGCTCGGACTTGGCTGAACAGCAGGGCCAAGACCTTCCCGTTGGGCTCGCAGACGGCCCGGCGGTTCTTGAGGATGAATTCGGCGAAGTCGTTGATGGGCACCTCGCCCGCCCCCAGCAGGGCCATCCACGGGGCGAACAACGGGTCGATCTGCGGCTTGAGGGTGAGCACCTCCACGCCTCGTTCGGCCCTTTCGTCCAACACGGCAGCCATCTGACCGTCGGCCGCGTCGGCGAAGACCACGGTGTCGGTCCCCTTGTACTTGGCCAGATATTCCACAAGCCCGGCCACGCCGTGGAAGATGTGGGCCCGGGCCGGGCTTTCGGCCCGTTCGGGTTCCGTTGGCGGTTCGCCCCGCAACGTGCGGTTCTCCATCGAGATCCGCACGTGCTTGCCCAGTTCCTTGCCGTCCTGGTCGCGGAGTACTTGCTCGCTGACGCCCAGGGCGTTCTCGGTTCCCTTGGCGACCTCGCGGAGGAAGTCGGCCAGATTCGTCTTTGCGTCCATCGTCAATCCTTTCTTCCCTGTTGGGGATGTTGGTTCGTTCAGACCGCCCCCGCCGCTCGGTAGTGCATCCACGCCAGGACGGCCAGCACGGCCGCCGCCGACCAGATCGCCGCCAGCAGTCCGTAGTAGTGGGCGTAGTTCACGCCCGGACCGTTTGTGGAGTTCGTGGTGTGGTCGCTCATGGGTCTGTTCACCTGGGCAGCCCCTTTCGCCAGGCGTCCACGGCGTGCTCGACGCCGACGCGGTGGGCCTCGGGCAACGGGTTCTCCGATCCGCTCTCGACCAGGTTCTCCCAGTCGCCGACGGTGATGACGGGCGGGATTTGACCGGCCAGGATCGAGCAGATCCCGGCATTGATCCCCAGCGACGCGAGGGTCATGTTCTCCCAGCGCTGGTCGTCCAGGGCCGACTCGCCCGCTTGTTCGGGCATGTCGTACGTGCCGGCGGCCAGGAAGGCGGCCGATCCCTCGCCCCCGCGGCCGGCCTGGAGGTCCTCGGCGAGCTTGGCCACCGCCGTGCACGTCCGCAGGCTCAGCCCGCTGGACTGGAGCAGGCTCGACGGGAAGCGACCTTCCTTGACGGCGACGGCCAGGTGGATCAGGTTGACGGCCCGCCACTCGCGGACCTTTTCCCCGAGTTCCTCCAGCTTGCGGGCGATGTGATGGTACTGGGCCCGCAGGTCGAGCAGGGAGGTTCGATAGAGGCGTTTCCGGGCCGCGGGTGGACCTGCGAACGTCGCCTTCAGACGCTCGAGCTTCGCCTCCTCGGCGGCCGGGCACGGCGTCTGACCTGACCGAAGCCGCTCGAACTCGCGGCGGACGGCGTCGGCCGTACGGCCGAGCTTGGAGGCGACCTGTTCGATCTGCAGCCCGTCGGCCAGGGAGTCGATCAGGCAGCTTCGTTCCCAGCATCTCCACCGTTGGCCGCCACTGGAGGATGGCGGCTGCGGATAGTCCGCCGCCGGGGTCTGGGAGGGAGGCACGAGGGCTTGATGCGGGATGTACGTCATGTGCGACTCCTTTCGCCGGTGTGCGTCCGTGCCGGCCGTTGTGGTTCGACAGGCGTCTCGCCTGTCGGGCGGTTACAGGCGGTGCAACGTCCAGGTCCCGTCCGGGTTCAAATGCAGGATGCGGGCCTGCGGCAGATACAGTTCCAGCCCGCCGGAGGACAACATCGTCCCGGGCGAGCCGTGCGAGCCGTCCAGCGTCTCGCGGATGTCGCGAAGATCGTCCCAGGCGGCCTCGGCGGCCTCGGCGGCGGTGCTCTTGGCGTCGATCGTCATGGACGGCTTCCGATGGCGGCGGCGGTGGAATCGTCCATGCACCCGTCGACCGGGTCGGTGCTGGCCCGCGTCGTCTGAAACTCCGTCCAGCAGGGCGGACGCCGCCGGCTGGGTCCGCAGTCTCCCGCGGCGCCCAGGCAGACGCCGTCGTTGCTGGCGTGCTCCAGGCAGGCCAGGCAGTGTTGGTTCGGGGCAGGAAGCGGCCGCTGTGTGGTTGGTCCGGCCGATCGGCCGAACACCCGCGAGGGCGGCTTGCTCCATTCGATAGGTCTGATCAGTCGCATGTTCGTCTCCCGTGGCGAACTCAACCGATGTACGCGTCGGACGGATCGTCACACGATCCGTCGATAGCTCTGTCTGCGGCCGGCCGCTGTCCGCACGGTCCGCGTGGCCGTTCGGCGGCCGGCAACGAACGTCTCCAGGTCCGCCGACGCCACGCGGTAGTGCCCGTGGCGGCCCCGCCGCTGGGCGTTGACGCGGACGGCGGCCAACTGGCCCGAGACGATCCAGCAGCGGACGGTGTCGCGGCTGACCGACATGCGGACGGCCACCTCGGCGGGCGTCAGCAGCCGCTCTGTCGCCGCGACTCCGATCACGCGGTCACCTCCAGGGCGGGCAGGTCCGCGTGAGGGGCCATCTGGCCGTTGTGGCGGGCGGCGATGTTCTCGGCCCGCTCCTGGGCGTCGCCGTAGCGGATGGTGATCATGCACACGCACGCGTGTCCGCTGCGGTTGGTCTCGCATGGCGTGCGGCGGTCGTAGACGCACCAGTACTGCCCGGAGGGGTGCAGGCTGGCGTAGTAGCGGTCGTCTTTCGCCATCACCGCACCGCCTTTCGTCCGGCGTCGGGTCCGATGAGCCGGTCGATCCAGTCCGGAAGTTGCTCCGGGTGATTGGCGGCGAGGGAGGCGACGACCCGCAGCCGCTGCACCACCAGGCTGCGGACGCGATCGCGGCGTCCGCTTCGGCTGAGTCGGCGGGCCTGGCGGATGCAGGCGTCCAGCAGATCCTCGGCGTCCTGCACCTTTCGGCTGGCGGCCGTGGGGCATGTGCCGATGGCCCGGGCGACTTGCCGGGTCGTGAGGGAGAGATTTTTCACCATGGATGACCTCCGGTCGGGCGTACGAAAGCCCTGGTAACATTGGTTGATCTGGTCATCCGTGACAGCTTTAGCGCCCGTGCCGCGAGAATAGACACCGATAGCGCCTGACCTCCGTGCGAGGATTACGACATGAGCATGCGGCCATCGAGAAACCATGACGGGGCGGACGGCGTAGGAGGCGTCCGCCCCGGTCATGGCCGTGCACCCGCCGCCGGGAAAGGAGGAGAAGCCGGCGGCCTGCTGGGATCGTGTTCGACCGCCGGCCGCGAGCGTCCTGGTCGCCGTGCCGTGACGATTCGCTCTGCGTCTTTGGCGGTCGATAGCGGGGGCGGGACTCGAACCCGCGACCTCCGGGGTATGAACCCGGTGTGCTGCCAACTGCACTACCCCGCAGTAAGACGACGACGGGACCGGTGCGATCCCGCCGTCGTGGTTGGCCCGGCCGCCTCCGCCAAGAGTCTGCCGGGTGTTCGTGACTCGGCCCCCACAGGGGTCCGTCGCATGGTAATCGGTGAGGGCGGAGGCTGTTGTCATGGCGTGGACCTTAAGGATACTTAAGCACGGTTGTCAAGACAAATCCTTAAGGATGCTTAGGCATTCTTTAGTAGACAAAAGGAAACCAAAGGCGTAGCAATGACTTGCGTGGCGAAAAAAATTGTGACATTGCCGTTCGGAGCGGAGCTTCCACCCGACCTGATCGTCTCGTTGGACGAGTTGGTCAGCCGGCGAGGATGGACCAAGAAGCGGGCCCTGGCGGCGGCGGTTCGTCGTCTGCTCCTGGCCGATCGCGTGGACCAGGACGACTGGTATGAGATGGCGTATGACCCTATCGAGCCGGGCGGACTAGCCGAAGTTGAGGAGTCTGGGCCGGCTCAATCAGACGAGTCACCCGGTATCGTGGGGTCGGCCGGTGCCCGGCGGCATCTGTTGAAGCGGGAGAGCGAGCGGCAATCTCGCCAAGCGCCTGAACGACGCCGCAAGCCTGAGGCAGGCTGAGCGAGCGGATGACGTTGGCGGCCTGATCGGCCAGTGCGTTGAGGGCTGTCTGGACGTCGATGTCTGCGAGTGCTGCTGCGTTCGAACTCATAGGACAGGTCCCGTTTGTGCCGGTCGGCCCACTACCCCTTTGGAGCCACGGTCGGGCGGGATTCGCCAGCACCAGTCGAGGATAACCGATGTTCGTTATCTGTCAATGGTTTTCGCGTAGGTGTTTGTTCTCAATCGCGGTTCTGGCGGCCGTCGCGGGATGGACGGGTTGTTCCTCCAAGCCCCGTCCCCCGGCTGACCCGGCCAAGCAGGCCGAGCGGCTGGCGTTCGTTCAGAAGATGGTGGACCTGGGTGCGGTGCACGCGTTCGAGCCCGACCTGACCGTTCCTCGGCTGTACGTGAAAGAGCCGTTCTACCGGTTGACCATAGACCAGAAGCAGAAGCTGGTCTCGATCGCCTTTGCGTACTGCCACGATGCAGGCGGTGCTACGTTGATGACGGTTCACGACTATCAGACGGGCAAGGAAATCGGAAACGTCGCGGACTGGCACGCCTTCGAGATGAAGTGACGTGGCGTCCAGATGCGCCGTGTCGTCGCTGCAAACGCATGCTACGGTGCTACGGTCGAAGGTCTGGTCTTCGCCGTCTTTTCAGCGTCGTCGGCTCCGGCATCGATCGTCACTTGGGCCAATAGAATCAGGGCATTCAGTGCTCGCAGCCTCGTGGGCGTGCGGGCCGTTCATGGCCTCCGGAGCCGAAGGTTACAGGTTCGACTCCTGTCGGGCATAGTCGCACGGGCCGCCATGCATCCGGCGGGCGGCCGGCGGGGGCTTTCAAGGGCGTGTTCGCCTGCTTCGTCCGACTCTACCGGCGCCCCGCGGAATCCGCCCCGTCCCCCACCGACGAGAATGACTCCAAGTCGCTCGATTGACTTGCCCCCCCGGGCTCCGGGCTTGCTGTTACCCATATCTTCACCCCTGCCGCCTCGGGCGGCAGGTGGATCAGTTTGGGTGAGCTACCCACGACCCGGGTTCGGTGAGGCCCCTGCCGCCTTGAGCGGCAGGTGAACAAGTTTGCCTGGCTATCAGAGCCGACCAGCAGCCCAGAGACTTCTTCCCCTGCCGGATGAACCTGCCTGTCGGCAGGCAGGGCGGCAGGGACCGGCCCGTGCGAAATGTGGGTAACAGCAAGGTCCCAGGCCGGGGGAACTTGCTAAAGCACCCCCCCCACCGCTCCGATGGAAACAGTGTCGGCCGGAAGCCTGGTCGGCGAAAGCCATTAGCCTTGCGCCGTAACCGGGAAGGAGACGCCGGTGAAGATCGTCAATGCCCACGTGCACATGATCGAGTTGCAGACGATGGTTCAGCAGGGCCTGGCCCTGCCCGGGGGCATCTCTGTACTGGCCGACCTCAGAAGCTCCCTGCCCCTGCTGCTGGAAGACGTGCTGATGGGCCAGATGGACGAGGCCGGCGTGTGCCAGTCCATTCTCTACGCGGTCGACGCCCCGATCGTCTACGCCTCCAACGAGTACGTCGCCGAACTTGTCCGCCGCCACAGCGACCGCCTGATGGGCTTCGCCTCGGTAAACCCGAACCGCCCGGACGCCCCGGCCGTGCTCGAACACGCCGTCCGCGAGTTGGGCCTGCGGGGGCTCAAGCTTCACCCTCCGCTTCAGGACTTCGTCATCAACGACAAGGCCGTCTACCCGCTCTACAAGAAGGCGTGCGACCTGAACATTCCGGTGGTCTTCCACGTGGGCACCACCCCGTTCGGCAGCCTCTGCCGCCTCTCAAGGGCCAACCCCCTGCTGGTGGACGACGTCGCCGTCGACTTCCCCGACCTGCGGATCCTTCTCACCCACCTGGGCACGCTCTGGCACAACGAGTCGTTCATGGTTGTCGAGAAGAACCCCAATGTGTTCATCGACACGGCCGCCTACCTCTACGAGATCGCGGACATTCTCACCGCGAACCTCCTGCAGCGCATCGGGACGGACAAGGTGATCTTCGGCACGGACTACCCCATGCCCTACGCCGGCAACGTGCACCGCATGAGGGACTTTGTCGACTGCATCTGCACCCTCGGCCTGGACGAGCGGGCCCTGCACGGCATCTTCTACGACAACGTCCAGATCCTGCTGACCGGGGAGCGCCCCGCCCAGGAGACCATCTCCGCGGCCGAGCTGGCCGGGGCGCTGGCGCATTTCGCCTCCAAGGCAAGCTGGAAGGGAGGTGGCGGACGTGACGTTGCTGGGCCGAATCAAGAATCACCTCATCCGAATGCAGTGCCGCCGCATCGGCCGCTCCCTTAGCCGCTCCACCGCCGACCAGCTCGAACAGGCCGGCCAACGCGAACTGCTGCGGGCCTTCGCCCGCGCCGCGCGAGAAGTCCCCGCCTACCGCGATCTGCTGGCCCGGCAAGGCGTCTCCCCCGCCGCCGTTCGCACGATCGACGACTTCCGCCGCCTGGTCCCCGTGGTGGACAAACAGGCTGTCTTTGGCCGACACGACCTGACCTCACTTCTGGCCGGCGGGCGGCTGGGCGAGTCCAGCGTCTTCTGGACCAGTAGCGGGCACAGCGGCGTCTATTCCTTCGGCGTGGACAACGCCGCCCAGCAGGAGCGCGCCGCCATCGCGGCGGAGTTCCTCCTCGACCGCACCTTCGGCGTGCTCGGCCGCCGCACCCTCCTGGTCAACTGCCTGCCCATGGGCGTCAAGATCCCGGTACGAGCGATGAGCCTGGCCGAAACGTCCGTCCGCACCGACGCGGCCCTGGCTATCATCCGCAGTCTCGGCGGGCAGTTCGAGCAGATCATCCTGATGGCGGAGTCGCTGGTGCTCAAGAAGCTCATCGAGGACGGCCCCGCCGCCGGCGTGGACTGGCACAAGCTGACCGTCCACGCGGTGACCGGGGCGGAATTCATCGCCGAGAACTACCGCAGCTACCTCGCCCACCTGATGGGCATCGACTTCGACCACCCCGAGCGGGGTGTGATCGGCGTGAACATGGGCATGAGCGAGTTGGCCCTTAGCGTGTTCAGCGAGAGCGTCGAGACCATCCGCATCCGTCGGCTGGCCCAGGGCGACATCGCCGTGCGACAGGCCCTGTTCGGACGCACCGACATCGTCCCCGAACTCATGCAGTACTTCCCCATGCGAACGTATGTCGAGACGATCGAGGAGCCCCAAGACGAGGCCCAGCGCCTCGCCGACGGGGCCAACCCCTCGGGCCAACTGGTGGTCTCCGTGCTGGACCCGCACGCCCGCCTGCCCCTCATCCGCTACCGCACGGGCGATCAGGTCACCACCATGCCCTACGCCCGCCTGGAAGCCCTCGTGCGCCTGTTCGGGCGCGAGGACCTCTTGCCCGCCTGGAAGCTGCCCCTGGGCATCATCTGGGGCAGGAACCCTCACGTTCAGACCCCCGAGGGACCCATCAGCCCAGCCCATGTCAAGGAGGCCCTCTACGCCGACTTCGACCTGGCTGGACGCGTCACGGGCGTCTTCGTCATCCAGACCCCGCCCGGCTCGCGCGGCGGCGAGCCCTGCCGCCCCACGTTGCTCGTCCAGCTCAAGGAGGGCCAGACCGGCTCCTCCCGATTGGCCGACCGCCTGGCCGAGCGACTCGCCCACTACACCGCCGCCCATGTGAACCTCCATCTGGCCGCCTACCGCGATTTCCCCGTCGGCATGGAGCTTGACTACGAGCGGAAGTGCCGCTACGTCGCCTAGCTCTTGCCGACCCGCCGCAGCCGAACCCTCGCGCCCGGACGCAACCGCCCCCAGGAGGCGTTTTCTCCCGGCCGACGACCCCGCCCTGCGTCCCGTAGGCGAAAGTCGGCTATAGGGGCGGCCTGCCCGCGACAGGCAGGCCAGACCCCTTGGCCGCACCCGCGTCCGCCGCAGACCCGGCGAGCCCTCCTGCCGCCGCACCGCCCGCCGGGCGGAAATCAGGTGATACCCTGAAGGGCGCTTTGGGGCGCATTTCCGGGGCGGCCGGGTCCGGACCGGTCCGGCCAACCGTCATAACATCCCAATTCACAGCAACTTGCTCCGCGTCCTGCCGCGAACTGCCCGCGAACTGTCGCGCCCTCCATGCGCCCTGCCGCGAACTGCCCGCGGCTGCTCGCGAACGTCGAGCGAACGACTGCGCCCTGCCCGACCAGGAACGCCGGCCTCCTGGTTGCCGCCACACCCGCCCTCTCCAGAAAACCTTCGCCATGCTCGGGCCGGGCCCCTATAATTGGCCCGCGCAATTCGTGGCCCGGCGGTGGACAAGGAGACGCATGATGAGACGAATCGGGATCGGGGTGGCCTTTCTTGTGACAGCAATGATCTCCTTCGCGCCCGGCTGGGGCGGCGTCGGCGGCTCGCGGATGGTCAACCCCTTCGTGGGCGACTGGCAGGGCGCCTGCCAATGCTTGGAGCCCCCAGGGCGAGAAAAGCCCTTCCGCTTCACCGTCTCGGCCGACTCCAAGGGCGAACTGGCCTGCACGGACCATTCCTCCAAGAACAAGTTCTCCCCGCCCCAGTTCACCCAGGACGACCGTCGCTACACACTGCGTTGCTCCTGGTATCGCGACGGCGACAAGTCGAGCGGCGTCTACGTCTTCCACATCGATAAGGCACGCCCCGGCGTCATGAACGGAGAAGAGACCACGCAACACCTTCCGGGGAAGCGCTACGCCTACCGCAACCTCATCCGCCAGGACGCCCCGCCCGTCCGAACGCCGCCTTCGCCCGATTCAAACGTTCCCCAGGCCCTGCCGAAGCCAGCGCAGACCGGCCCGGCGGTCGGGACCATGGTGCGGATCCCGGGCGGCGCGTTCGAGATGGGCGACGCCAAGAACGAAGGCATGGATAACGAACGCCCTGTCCACGCGGTTGCTGTCCGCGCGTTTCTAATGGACAAGCACGAGGTAACCAGGTCGCTCTGGGACCAGGTTGCCAAATGGGCTGCCTCGCGCGGCTATGAGTTCAATGACGAGATCGCCGGCAAGGCCTCCGACCACCCGATTCACTCGGTGGACTGGCACAGTGCGGTCAAGTGGTGCAACGCCCGCAGCGAGAAGGAAGGCCTCACGCCGTGCTACACTCTTGAGGGCAAGGTCTTCCGTTCCGGCCGAGCGGACGACTTGAAATGCAACTGGTCCGCTGACGGGTATCGCCTGCCCACCGAGGCCGAATGGGAGTTCGCCGCCCGGGGCGGCCTGAAAGGCGCCCGCTTTCCCTCGGGCGACCGCATTGCTCACGCCGTGGCCAACTACCGATGCGTCGCCAGGAGCGGCAAGCCCCGCTACGCCTACGACGACGGGCCCACGGGCGGCTGCCACCCGGTCTACGCCAAGGGTGACGAGCCGTTTACCAGCCCCGCCGGGGCGTTCGCGCCGAACGGCTACGGCCTGTACGACATGGCCGGCAACGTCTGGGAATGGTGCTGGGACTGGCGCGGCGGAGACTACTATGAGCACTCGCCCAAGGCCGACCCGCGCGGCGCTGAAGAAGGCAGGAACCGCGCCCTGCGCGGCGGATCGTGGAAGGCGGACACCGACCAGGCCCGCCTCTCGTATCGCCAGTCGTCTTCTCCCAAGAGCGCGGACCGTTCCATCGGTTTCCGATGCGTGCGATCCAACTGACCGAAAGAAGACAAGCCTGGCAGGCGGACCTGGCGACGGAGCGTTATGGGCTCTGGAATCCGGGGCATCGTCGAGCGGCGTTGAACCCCGCTGCACCAGCAAGGGAGACAACCGATGAGAAGCGCTTGCCGGCTCGTGCTGTGGCTCCTGGGGGCGTGGGCGGCGTCCGCATTGAGTCTGCCCGTCGCGGCCGAGGAGGGCGAGAGGGTCCCGCTGTCGGCGACGCCCGCCAAGCCGCCGGACACGCCGGCGGACAAGAAGCTCGCGACGATCCAGAGACGGTTCAGCGCGTTGACGGAGATGTACGGGCGGAGCCTCAAGAGCGGCGACCCGGTCACGCGGTCGATCGCGACGATCAGCCTGGCCCGCATGCCCACCCCGCAGGCCACCGGGGCGATCCTGGAGATGGCGCGGACAGACCGCGAGGCGGTCGTCCGGCTGGTCGCGTGGCAGGCGCTGCTGGGGCGGGCGAGACTGCTCAGCGACCAGCAGCGCGACGCCTGGGTGACGGCCACCTGGAGCATGGTCGCCCAGAACCTGTTCCACGGGGACCTGCGGATCGGCCTGCTGGAACTGCTCAGCGCCCATCCGATCGCGCCGCCCGCCCGCAAGCTCTTCACGGACTTCTTTGCCGACACCAACAGCCTCGACTCATCCGACATCCCCACGCTGATCGCCATGGGGCGGGCGCTGAAGGAGTGGGGAGACGCCCAACTCGTGGAACTCCTGATCCGTGCGCTCCGGTCGCCCGGCACGGCTGTGCGGGCCGAGTTGGTGCTCCAGGCCGCCGGAATCTGCCCCCCGTGGAACCGCACGCCGAAGGCCCATGACGTGTACCAGGCCTGGTGGAAGGACCACAAGGACGCGTTCACCGGCGCCGGCCGAAAGCAGCCCAACTACAAGGCCCTCAAGCCGCAGTACATCCCCTCGCCGATGACGGCGGCCGACATGGACCCCAAGGACATGAAGTGGCTCAATGAGTTGGAGCTGCCGCGTTTCCAACTTGACCAGTTCGACTTCGCCATCGCCATCGATGCCAGCCGGTCCATGCGGGCGGAACTCGAGCGGCTGAAGCGGGACGTCGGCATCATCTTCTCGGCCCTGAACATGGTCTCTCGCGAGCCGCGGATCGGCCTGACGGTGTTCGCCCCGGGCAACACGGTGGAGCACCTGCCCCTGACGGACAGTCCGCAACGGCTGGCGTCGGCGATTCAAAAGGTGGACATCATCGGCCCGGCGGGCGAGGAGGAATGGGCCGGGGCGCTGTCCAAGACGATGACCGGAAGCGAGTGGACCCGCTCGGGCCAGCACAGCAAGCGAGCGATCGTCCTGATCAGCGACGAGCCGATCACCGACCCGCAGCACGAGCGGTGCATGAAGATCGCCAGGAGCGGCGCGAAGGAGGGGTTCCGGATATACGGCGTGATGATTCGCGCGTTGGGCAACGCGCACGACAATCCGCTGGCTGTCCGGTTCGACCGCACCCCGGCGACCACCGACGACAAGGCGGCCATGCAAAGACGGCTGGACGGCAAGGGCGGCAAGGGCAAGAAGCAGCAGGAGAAGAATGACCGTTCGTGGGATTACTACCAGCAGATCGCCGGCGCGACGGGGGGCAAGGCGATCGAGGTGAGGGTCCCCCAGGGCCTGCTGGGGCTCGGCGTGCCGCCCGGCACGGGCGACGACGGCAAGGCCGGAAAAGGGGGCAAAGGCGGCAAGGGCGGCAAGGCTGCCAAGGGCGAACAGGCCGACAAGACCGACCCGATGGCCATCGCCCCGATCTATCCCGGCGGCGGGCCGACCAACCGCGTCCTGTCCATGGTGCTGGTGGACTCGATCAACCCCGAGTACGCCGACCGCATCGAGCCCTTCGTCCACATCCTGGTCGCCTACTGCCAGAAGAGCGCCCAGCACCTGAACGAACGGCGCACCTGGCGCGAGCCCGGCCCCATGGAGCCGAACCGCAACCCGTAGCGACCGACCGCAAGATTGCTTTCTCGCGGATGCTCCGCTGTTCCTCAGACCGCGCTGATGGCGATCCAGGAGAACTTCGCCACGAAATCCGTCCAGGTCAGGTCGATCAGGCCGTCATTCGGATAGTCGTCATACCCGTCGGCGCCGTCCACGCCCCACGGGTTGTAGAGCGTGACATAGGTCTGGCCGTCCTGCTGGTAGACATCCAGGATCTCGTAAGCGTGCCCGCCGACGATCGGATAGGAATCGGTCGCACTGGCGGCCGACAGGGCCCGGCCGGCGCCGAGCAGCGATTCCAGTTCGCTGGCGCTGGTCGCAGAGGTGTACTTCCAGGACGAAGTCACGCCGGTGACCTGGTTGTAGACCACGAACATGTACCCACCCTCGATGTTCGCATAGGAGTTGGCCCCGGCGAACTGGGCGTAGGCCTTCTCGGCCAAGGCCACCCACGTCTCGCCGTCCGGCGTCAGGTCCGCGAAGATGAGTCTGCTGCCATAGACCGGCAGGTCCCCGTCCACCCGCACGTACACGGGGGTGCTGCCGTTGTAGAAGCGCACCGCGTACGAGCCGTCGCCCAGCGGAGCGATCATCTCCTGGATCACCCCAGCCGTCCCCGCGGCGTAGTCGCCCGGATCGCTGTAGGCCAGCGACCCCACCGCCGCCAGGAAGTAGCAGTCGCCCAGGTAGCCCTGCTGCACGTCGTTGAACTCGGGCGTGTCCACGAACAGCGGGCGCGAATTGTAATTCGCATAGCTGTAGGTGGTGGCCGGGTCCGTCAGGTTCTGCCCCTGGATCTCCAGCGACACGCCCAGGTTGAATGCGGTGATGGAGTGGACGGTCTTCCCGGCGGTTTCCGCGCTCGCCACGTCGGGCGTCAGGTCGGCTGCGTCCAGCCACAGGCTGTCCAGCCCCTCCCCACCGTAGAGAACGTCGCCGCCGCCGCCAACCGTCACCAGCAGGTCGGCGCCGTCCTGGCCGTACAGGTAACTCCTGCCGGACCCGTTGTCGAAGAGCTGATCGTCGTCCGCCCCGGCGAACGTGACCGAAACCACGGACACCGAATCATCCAGCCGCAGCCAGTCGGCTCCCTCAAAACCGTACATCGCGATCCCCTGGAACGTCCCGGGGACCTCGATCGTGGTGCTGCCGCTGACGACGGTCATGCCGGCCACGGTCTGGGAGATGGTGATGACGTCGCCGCCCGTCGTGCCCTGCACCACCAGGACGGACCCGACAGCCGTTGGCGTGACCGTCTCCGCCGCTTCGTATGCGCCAGCCGTCGGCAGGAATGCCGGCGGGTTCACGTCCGGTTCCGGCGCGACCGTGGACACGGTCACCGACCAACTGCCGGTTGAGCTGTTGAGGGCGGCGGCTTCCACGTAATACCGCTCCCCTACGGTCACCTCGAACGTAGCCGACGATGTGGTGGTTTCCGGCACGATCTGCTCGGCCTGATCGTAGACGGTCTGCAACGGCACCAGCGTGGTCTTCCTGGTCGATGAGCCCGTCATCGTCACGGTCATGGTGCCCGTGACGGTGGCGGTGAACGTGAACATGTCCACGTCGCTGACCGTTTCGATCTTGCCGGTCGCCGTCAATGCCCCGTCCGCACTGAGGGATAGCTGCTTGGCTGTCTCAAACGTGTTGCCGTAATCATCCTTGGTGGGCTTGGTGGGTTTGGTTGGTCTGGTCGGGCTGGCTGCGAAGACCGCCGTCTTGCTGCTGGATGCCGAGACCGCGGCAGGCAGCAGAACCGAGACGGAACTCAGCAGCAGCCGGTCTTCCAGCATCTCCAGGGAAACGGGGACCTCGCGATCGGAATTGACGGCGGTTCTCATCTGTGTCTCCTTTGCCCGAATCCGAACGGCATCCGGCAGCATGTGCGGAAGCAACCGGGCGATGTGACGCCCAACCATGAGTGATTCTAGCGGAAAAACGGAACTCCGGATGCAGAAATGCCCCTCCTCGGGGTTAACCCCTAGAAGCAGGCCTCAAGCCGGGAATCCCTTCTGGGACGGCGATCAGAAGATCAGCCGTTCCTGTAGCACGAGAACGAGCGAATCCGCGGCGGCGCGAGCGATGACGCCACCTTGAGCCGCAGCCGCTGCAGAGTCTGCGGCTTGAAGGTGTGAATCCACTTGTGACCGATGACCTTTCCTTGGGCCAATGGGACCCATGCGTCGTTGACCAAGCCTTCCACAAGGTGGTCGCGAACGCGCTCGCCGTGGGCAATCTGCTCCTGAAGCACGACACAGTCGATCTCGCCCGGACGCGGCAACTCGAGCGTGACGGTATCGCCCTCCTGGTCCGCGATCGACGCGATCGGCTTGCCGAACCGCTCGCGGAGGAGTCTGCCCAAGCCGGCCAGCGACTTGACGTCCGCTTCCGGCAGCGTCCCGTCGGGCTTGATCACCGCACCGATCAACAGGTTCGAATTGCGCCCCGCCGAGGTCAGGTATTTCTTCAGCAGCACCTCCGGCGGATAAACGATGTGGTCCTGGCCTTCCTTGTAGAACCAGTTGTGGCCCCTGTATCCGCGCAGCGGAATGTCCACCATCGCCGGCGACCAGACGCTGCCCTCGGGATCGCCGCCATGCAGATGCCGCTTCCACGTCGGGCTGTTGTGCGACATCGCCCCCTTCTCGGGCCCGGGCATGGTCGCGTAGCACGGCGAACCCGCGTGGCCGTCCTCGTTGCCCACCCAGCGATGATCCGAACGCTGCGAACTGTGGTAGAACAGGCCGCCGGGCTGGTGTTTCTCGAAGATCGGCAGCATGTCCGGACCGCCCTCTGCCGGGCATTTCGTGCCCGCATCGAACCAGATTTGAACGAGCGGGCCGTAGTTGGAACAGATTTCCTGCATCTGCTTCTCGGCCATCCGGTTGAACTTCTCCTGGGCGGGCGTGCCCTTGCCCTTGCCCCAGTTGACGTAGTGGCCCCAGACCTGGTGGTAGACGTTGCGATGGACGCTGAAGAAGATGCCCGGCTTGATGCCCGCCTTGCGGCACGAGGCGACGAAGTCGGCCACCACGTCGCCCTTGCCGTCGCGCCAACTCGTCTGCTTCAACCCGTACGGGTACGCGTCGCTCTGCCACTGCATGAAACCGTTGAAGTGGGTCGCCGTGAAGACGGCGTAGGTAACGCCGCATGCCTTGGCCGTTTCGATCCAGGCATCGGTGTCGAGCCTGGCCGGCTGGTAGAGATTGGGATCCCACGTCTTGCGCGCGGCATTGTTGGGCATGCGATCGCCCGCCGCAATCGCCAGATCGAACGAGTACAGCAGCCCGACTTCGCAGTCCTGCCACGCGATCTGTGCCTTCGTGGGCAACGCGAGGCGAGGCGCAGGTGCGGGCTCGGCCCCGACGCCTGGCGAGGACGCAAGCAGTCTCCCGCCGAGCATCGCCGAGCCAATCCGGAGCAGTTGTCTTCGCGAGATCATGGGTGCTTCCACTCTGGGTTAACGGTCAATGCAGGCCGTTCTTGAGGGCGGTCTGTCCGCGGCCGTCCAAGGCTGGGCGGGCGACACCGGACGTTGGCTGTGGGCCCGCCGACTCCGTTTGCCTCACATGTCGCACGGTCACTCTTCCCCCTTCTGCCGGTCGATCCACTTGACCGCGTCGGCCAGCACCTTGGGGTAGTTGGGCGGCGGGGTGTGGCCGCCCTCGTGCTTGAACAGGTGCGTCAGCGCGCCGTTCTGGCGAAGCAGTTCCAGGCTTTGCTCGGCCGCCTTCAGCGGCACGACGGCGTCGACCGCGCCCTGGATGGCGAAGATGGGCAGGTTGGCGGCGTTCTTGAGTTCGGCGTCGCTCACCATGCCTCGCCGCAGCGCTCCGGCCATCGGGACAAACCCGTCGAAGACCTTGGGGTTCTTCAAGACCAGGAGGTACCCCACGTGCCCGCCCGCGGAATAGCCGTGCAGGTACACCCGGCCGATGCGGTACTTCTTCTTCAACTCGGCGACCAGTTCCGGTATCCGCGTGAAGTCCGGGCTGCTCCAGGTGTAGCCGGGGCCCATCCTGGCCGACCCGAACGGCGCGAGCAGGAAGAACTTGTCGGCCCCCAGGCCCTGGCGGGCCGCCGCCAGCAGGCTGTTGGGCGTGCCCCCCGCCCCGTGCAGCGCGATCAGCAACGGGTACGTCCGCTTGCCGCCGCGGTCGTACCCGTCCGGCACGTGCACCAGCGGTTCCCTCGGCTTGCCAAGCCGCTCCGCCAGCTTCACCAGCTCCTTGAACCGCTTGTTCTCGCGGACGGCTTCCAGGTCCGGATCGGCCTGCATGTGCTTGTGATCGGTGAAGCCGCCCTTGATCGAGCGTTCCAGCGCGTCCAGCGTCTCTTCGCTCCTGCCCGCCCGCGACAGGGCGCACGCCAGGTTGTACAGCACGCCCCCCTGGCCGGGAACCAGCTTGTCCGCCTCCTGGAGCTTCGCGATCGCCTCCTCGAACTTCTTCTCCTGCAGCAGCCGGATGCCCGCCCCGGCAGCCTGCTGCGCGTCTATGTAGCGCTTCCGCATCTCGGCCGGCGCGTCGGCCGCCCGCAAGGCCGTCGAAAACGCTGCCGGGATCAGCACGAGCAGGGCAGTCATTGCAGGTCGCATGGGGTATGACGTCCTTTCACTGGGGCGTTGCCGGTCCCGATTCCACGGCGCACCGGGCTACTTTCGCTTGACCGTATAAACGGCCTGGTCCTTCTTGACCGACGCCCGGAACTCATTCTCCAGGGCGGTCAGCCGCTTGTGTTCCTCCGGGTGCCGGTCCGTGATGTCGATGTCCTTGCGCTGCTTTTCGTCGAAGCGGAAAAGCCGGCCTTTCTGGAGGATGTACTCGTTATCGATCAGCCGCACCGCCTGCCCGGAAACGAGCGGGATCGGCTTGGGCCGGCGCTTCATCTTGCCGTCGATCAGATCCATCAGGCTCATGCCGTCGATCGGATCGACCTGGTCGGGCATCTGGAGCCCCAGCAGATCCAGCACCGTCGGGTAGAAGTCCATGGTGCAGGCGGGGATGGTCGTGTCGAAGGGCTTGGGGATGCGGGCGGGCCATTCGAGGATGGCCGGCACGCGCGTGCCGCCCTCGGTGAGCCACTTCTTGCCCCCGGGCAGCCCGCCGGTGGACAGCGGGAACGCCCCGCCGTTGTCCGAGCAGAACCACAGCATCGTGTTGTCCGCGATCTTCATCTCCCGCAGGGCCTTTCGCAGCCGGCCCATGGCGTGGTCCACGCCCGCCAGCTCGCCGTAGTAGTTGGCCTTGGCCTTGCCGTATTTCTCGTACGCCGCCGCATACTCCGGCGCCGCCTTGTGCGGGCCGTGCGGCGAGGGGAACCAGATCACCGCCAGGAAGGGCCTGCCCGTCGTCGCCTGCTTGCCGATCCACTCCAGCGCCACGTCCATAAGCACGTCGGAAGTGTCCCCTTTGCGCGGCGGAACCTGCTTGCCGTTGTGGTAGATGAACTCGTGGCCGATGTCGTACCAGTTGCCGGCCGACCACCACTCGTCGAAGCCCTGGTTGCCGGGATGTCGCGGCTTGGGGCAGAAACTATCGGGCAGGCCGCGCCCGGTGCCGCCGTCGGCATTGGGTATGCCGCCGACGTGCCACTTGCCGAAATGACCCGTGGCGTAACCGGCCGTCTTGACCGCCTCGGCGATGGTCACCTCGCGCAGCGGGAGGTCGTGCCCCCAGTCCATGCAGCGGTAGCGCACCGGGCTGCGCCCTGTCATGCAGCTCGCCCGCGTGGGCGAGCACATCGGGTGGGCGGAGTAGAAGCGGTCGAAGCGAATTCCCGCCGCCGCCATCCTGTCCAGCTCGGGCGTCTTGAGGTCCGGATGGCCGTTGTAGCTCGTATCCCCCCAGCCCTGATCGTCGGTCATGCACAGGATGATGTTCGGCTTGCCCGAAGCGGAGTCGAGGGGTTTGTCTGCTGCGGCCGTCGCGAGACCGCGACCAGACGCCGCCAGGCACAAGACAGCCGCCAGCCAACATGCACTCGTTCTCTTCATGATGACGCACATCTCCCGCTATTCAATCGCACACGTTGCCAGGCCGATTGCCCGGTCGGCTGCTCCGTAGTAGAGCCACCACTTGCCCTTGAACGGAATCAACGCGTTGGCCACCGTGGTGTTTCCCACAAAGCCCTTCTTCTCCCACTCGTATTGGGGCCAGAGGAAAGGCTCCTTCTGCTCCTTGAGGATGGTCCTGCGGTCGGCGGGGTCGATCAGGGCCTGGCGGAGCACCCAGGCGCCGAGCGAACGGTGCCCGCCCTGCGTCATCAGCAGGATGCCGTCGTCGCGCAGCAGGGCGATGGCGCCGGCCTCGCGCCCTCCGCCCGGCCAGACCGCCTTGCCGACCGGCACCCAGTCGATGAGATTCTCGCTCGAGGCGATCGCGCAGGGGTGCGTATAGTACATCCAGTACTTGCCGTCGATCTTCGCCGCGATCAGGCGGTCGCCGTCACGTCGGGACACCACGACCCCCGAGCGCGAGCCCATCACTTTCTCCGGCGCGTGCTTGCGAAACGCCGGACCGTGCTTGGTCCAGTGCACCAGGTCGCGCGACGTGGCGATGGACAGGGTGTCCTTCCGGCCGCTTCCCGTGGCCCGCCAGGTGGTGTAGTTCATGACGTACACGCCTTCCTCGCCTTCGACGACGTGGAGGTCCTCGCAGCCGCCCTCCCATTCGTATTGCTTCCACTCGTCGTTGTCCGGGTACAGGACGGGCTCGGGGCGACGCTTGAAGTGAAGGCCGTCTTCGCTGTACGCCAGGCCGATGCGGCAGGTCCGTCCCCAGCCCAGGTCCGGGCTGCGGTCGTCGGCCCGGTAGAGCAGGTAGACCTTGCCCTCGCGCACCACGGCGGCAGGGTTGTAGACGTTCTGCTCTTCCCAGCGGACTTCCTCGCCCCGGATCGGGCAGCGGAAGCGGGAATCCCGCGTGGGGCGGAGGATCGGCTGGTCGCGCTTGATGAACGGGCCCAGGGCCCAGCCGTCCCTGGGGGCCTGGTCCTGCGCGTCCATGTGGTGCCTCCGCATCTCGGCTGGCGTTTCGGCCGCCCGCAGGGCCGTCGAAAACGCAGCCAGGATCAGCGCAGCCGCGAGGGGCCTGTGTGCCATGTGAAGTCTCCGAAGGAAGACCCGTGCTCGCGGATTCTACTGCGGGGCGACGGCGGAGGCCAGGTCCGTTACGTCAGCGCAAGTTCCGCGGGGCCATCTCCGTCGGATGCGGGGCCATCTCGAATATGTGAGTATTCGGCGACGCGCAGGGGAGTTTCAGCGTCCCCGCCCGCGACGGCCTGGGCAGCCGCCAGGCCCAGCTCTTCTCCTTCAGCTTCTCCAGGGCGCGTGCGGGCAGGGCGCCGTCCTCGACCGTCGCACCGGCAACGGCAACTTCGCCGGCGGCTGTCACCTCCAGGTCCAGGACCACCGTGTCGTTGATGCTGGCGTCCGCCATCCAGTTGCGGATTTCCTGTCCGTATTGCGTCATCAGTCGCGTCTGAAGGCGAGCCGCCTCGTTGGCGGCGTAAGGTGCCGGAGCGGCGGGCACGACGGGGGGACGGGCCGGGGCGGAGGCAGTCGGCTGGCTCCGCGGCACCATCTCGTACACGTGCGTTCGCTTGCAGCCCATGGCGGTGACCAGGATGGTGGCGGCCGCCAGCGAACCGGCCTTGGCCAGCCGCCGCTGGAACACCGGCTGGCGCTTGGGCTCCATCAGGGCCAGGAGCCTGGAGAAGTCCCGGGTGATCCGCTTGTCGAATGCCTCGCGCCGGCGCGAGAGGGCGGCCACGAGCCGGTCGGCCTGGCCTTCCAGGCCCGGGCGGCAGATCTCTCGCAGCAGCTCGACGTTGTTGCGGTTGAGCCGCCCGATCGCCTGGCGGCAGTCGTCGGCCAGGGCGGCTGACCAGCGCCGCGGGAAGAAGTGCCTCAGCAGGTGAAGGTTGTAGTCCACCGTCATGGCCTGGAGGTTGGCCCCGCCGAAGAAGAAGTTGCGCGGCGTGAAGACCTCCCGGAAGACTTCGTAGGACCGCTGCGCGTCGCGATCAGCGATGGCATAGCTGTAGCCCCAGTAGTCGCCCACCAGCCGCCCCTGCTCGGCCAGCCGGCGCTGGATTGGCGTGCCGCCGTACACCTCGACGCGACAGAAGTTCAGCGGCACGTCGCTCTGGGCCTCGATGAAGTCGATGTTGTCGCCAAGGTCCGCCAGCGTGCAGTCCGGCTCGAACATCAGCAGATTGAACGTCACGTGCAGACCCGCCTGGCGGATCAGCCGCAAGGCCTCGTGGTTCTGTTGCCGCTTGATCCCCCGCCCCAGGGCCTTCAGGCCGGCCACCGCGTTGGACTCCACGCCCAGGAACACCCGGAACAGCCCCAACTCCTTCAGCAGGGCCAGCGCGTCGGCGTCGATGCTGTCGGGTCTGGCTTTGATCTGGATGGCGATGCGCCCCACGCCGCGTTCGTCGAGCCGCCGGCGGATCTCGGCGAAACGGTCCAGGTTGGCCTGGCGATCCGGAAGGAAAAAGTTGTCGTCGTGGAAGTTGTAGATTCGCACGCCGCTGTCGTGATAGAGCTCGGCCATCTCGGCGGCCAGGTCGGCGACCCCGCGCTGGCGAAGCCGGGACCCGCCGATGTGCCGGTGCCACGCGCGGATGGAGCAGAAGCTGCAAGCCCCGTAGCATCCGCGGCTGGAAAGGATGTTCGCGATGGGCAAGCCGAGATAGCTGTCGAATCGGTCCTGGCGGGTGGGCCAGGGCAGAACGTCGAGGTTGGTCAGCGGCGGAGCCGGCGGGGTTTCGACGATCTCTCCGTCCGCTCCTGGCAGGACGATCCCGCCCACACCCGCGGGCTCGTGCAGGTGGGCAGCCAACTCCACCATGGCCCGCTCGCCCTCGCCGCGGAGGATGCTGCTGAAGGCCGGCACGTCGCGAAGGAGTTCGCGGGCGTGGAACGAGGCGAAGTGTCCGCCCGCGGTGACGTGCCCGTCATAGCCCCGCTCGCGCAACGCCTGCGCCAGACGGGCGTACTCGCCGGAGCGGGCCGTGAAGACCATGGACATCCCGACGACGTCCGGCCGCCACTGGGCCAGGCAGTCGGCCACCGGCTCGACCTGGCGCGGATCGTGGAAGTCATAGATGCGACAGTCATGGCCGGCCTGCACCAGGCTGGCGTGGATGTATCGCAGGGCGAGGTTCTCCTCCAGTTCGGGCCCGACCAGGGCGATCTTCATGCTCATCGAAAGTCTCCTGCAAGGTGGCCGACGAAAAGGACGGACCGCGTGGCCGCCCCTGTACTACATGACGCACCGCCCGCGGCGAAGTTCCCCGCCGGAGCGGCGCTTGCCCGTTCGGGCGGTTGCCGTGTCCGCCGCCCGCGCGGTTGCACGAGCGTCTGGTTTGGCGGAACTGTCTCGCCCGGGCGGCGGGCGGCGTGCCGATATGAGTGGTAGCCGGACAAGAATCGGATGCCTGTTGCCAGCCAGGCGCGGGTGCAAGTGCAGTTCCTCACGAGGAGTCGACATGCCGGACAACATCCAACATGGTGCAGAACCAAGCGACCGCGCGAAGCGGCTGGCCCGGGCGCGACTCTCG